>Ga0172380_10002363_pt1 | contig 29346 bp, 23 predicted proteins | sample Leawe162metaG_FD_119747 | JGI IMG/M metagenome (GOLD analysis project Ga0172380, IMG submission 119747) | Leachate microbial communities from a municipal landfill in Southern Ontario, Canada - Leachate well 162 metaG | ecosystem: Engineered > Solid waste > Landfill > Unclassified | place... | reverse complement strand
TCCGCCGGGAGGAGTTGAACCACTGCCTCCTGGAGGTGTCGAGCCTGATCCACCGGGTGGGGTTGATCCTGATCCTCCGCCTGGAGGAGTGCTACCTGAACCGCCACCTGGGTTGTCGTTATACGTAACGGTTATACTATCAGTTGCTGTTCCGTTTGGATTCGTTGCAGTAGCATCAATATCATTTGAGCCAGGAGAAAGTGTCATAGGTAAAATAAATGAACCATCTGAAGCAACAGGTGCGTCAGTACCGTTAATGACTACGGTTGCTCCTGGATCGGTTAGACCGGTCACTATAATATGTGGGGCAGTAAATGTATCTCCATCCCCTGGATTTGTGATTTGCAAGAACGGTCCTGATGGATCGTAGTTTATGATTTCAGTAAGAATGGTAGTCGGTCCAGTGTTGCCCGGATTATTAGGGTTACTTGGCGTATTGCCATCTCCTCCAGTATTGCCTGGATCATTTCCGTTATTTGGAATGTCCCCGTTACCTGGAGGATTTGGAATTGAGCTAATCACAGGAATAGTAAGACCGTTTTCTGTTGCTGCCTCCCCTACTACCGTAATGGTATTTGTTCCAGGATTTAACACCACCGGGAACATAAAATGCCCATTAGCGTCTGCTTTAATTTGTGAAAACTCCTCACCGTTATTTAGTAGCGAGAGTGTTGCGTTTGGTACAGCTCCATCACCCTCTAATAATACTGGTGAGGTATGCACAGTTCGAGACCGTGTTACTAGTGAATGCGCTGCATTACTTTTCAAAAAATGAGGACCGACAAGAAGTCCTGCTCCGAGCAACAAAACAAGAGCTGGTAAACAACCGATCAAAAATGGAAAGAGTGGGTAACGTCTCTTTTCTTTTTCTTGCTCACGACGCTTCTCCCGATATTCCTTCGGTGTCATTTTCTTGGTTGGCATTTGCATGATGTCGTCTATGTTTTTTGGCATTGTGTGAATGTGAATTTTCTTCGTAGCGCAAACCTATTATCTTTATTGTAACTGATGAGGTATTTTTGACAATACCCTATTTTTGTTTTATAATTGTGAGATAGTTTTGTGACCTTTGACAGAAAAAATACCAAGAAAGGCGGTGCCATGCTCCGCAGAAAAAAACCCATCAGTCATCGCACTGCCGTTTGGCAGACGCTGGAAAAGATTCTGGTGTATGGGAGCTTTACTACTCTCGCATTCCTTGTTGCCAGACACTTTCATGCCTTTTGAAAGTCCAATCACGAAAGGAGCCATTATGGCCACACAGAAGAATACGAGACCCAAACCAAACCACCAGGATGAGGTCACAGACCTCATAGAAATGCGAGAAGTAGTCCACCGTTGGATAAAACAGTTTCCTGAAGGCTACTGGTCAAATCTCGACATTCTCGAGCGCATTGATGAGGAAGGAGCCGAGATCGGTCGTGAACTGTCGCATCTTTACGGGGCAAAAAAGAAAAAGGCCACCGAAGCTCAAGGAAGTGTTACGGAAGAAATTGGTGACCTTCTATTTACCCTTTGTTGCCTTGCAAACAAACTGGGGCTCCAACTGGGCTACACCAACCCCGAGGGACTACTTTCTAGAAAATTCAATCGACCAACTGGTTTCATCACCGAAACAACCGTCATTCATCAGTTGGCTGAGGATTACCAAAGTGAGTACTACCCCAACCAACAACATGCCCCGCTTTTGGCACACGCGCGAATAGTCCGGGCAAAAGGCTGGATCGCCGACTCAATCATCGGCATAGAAGAAAAACCGAGATTAACAGCAAAGAACAAGGGAAGACGACTTGAAAATCGCCTTGCCGAAGTTCTTTTTGAGCTTGCTAAACTTGCGAATGGTGAAAAAATCACATTCACAGAAGCATTCAAAGCAACCATGAATAAATGCTATGGGCGTGACAATTACCGCTTCAAGCGACATGACGATCCTCAAGAGTCCACGAGCAAACCAACAAACAAAAAGCCAAGAAAAGGTCATATCACCACCAAACTCACTGACAATAAAGGTCCATTCTTCGTAAAGTGAAGTCCCTCCTTCGTCAGAACCTAAACCGCTCTATCTTTAAGAATGAGCGGTTTTTTGTTACTATTTTTCTGGTATAGTACTCCCATGACATTTAAACAAGGTCTCGCATTCATACATACGCATTTCCACTACTGTGCTTTTGGCATAATAGTACTCTTTGGAGTTATAGCCTACGCCAATGCGTTAGGCAACCAGATGTTCTGGGACGACTTTGATTTCATACTTCATAACACCTATATCAAAGACTGGTCGCTCTACTCCCATCTGTGGACAGACAACCTCATTGCAGGTTCCAGTCTGGTAAGTAACTACTACCGACCAGTTTTAGCTACCGTCTTTGCAATCGGCTGGCATCTCTGGGAGGGTAATACTACTCTCTGGCATACACTCCCCATTCTCCTGCATATTCTAGATGCAGTTTTAGTATTCCTACTACTGGAAAAACTTTTTAAAAGACCCTGGATAGCGCTTGCTACTGCACTGGTCTTTACTGTTCATCCACTGCAAACCGAGGCTGTCGCCTATGTAAACAGCATGGGGGATTCCCTCTCTACTCTGTTTCTGCTTGGAAGTCTGTATCTGGCTTATGGCCTCTCACACCTCAAAGGTAGCCACCTATGGCGTAGCCCATTTCTGTATCTGTCACTTGTCTGTGGAGTCCTGGCTATTCTTTCTAAAGAAATTACCATTACCATTCCGGCACTGGTTATGCTGGTAGTATTTTTTGCAAATCATCAAAGAAGCCTAACTGCAAACATCAAGACTTCCCTTGTAGTCTCACTTCCCTATTGGATACTTGCCGGCATATATCTTGTACTGCGCGCAACTATCTTAAACTTCCAGAACTCCTTTAACCTGTATAACGAGTCCAACGCTTTTACAGATAGCATCCTCATACGCCTCGCTACCTTTTGCCGTATCTTTGTTACATATATTAAACTTCTGTTTGCTCCTTTTAACCAGCACATGGAGCGCACGGTAGCAATAGCATCTCACTTCTTCTCCTGGGACATCCTCCTGGGTGCAGCACTCATTGTTGCCCTGCTGTATCTCGCATTATGGGCATACAAAAAAATTCCGCTAGTCACCTTCGGTATCCTGTGGTTTTTTATCTGCCTTGTCCCTACCTCAAATATTCTTGTTCCTATCAACGGGCTTCTCTACGAACACTGGCTGTACCTTCCACTGGTTGGTTTCTTTGTAAGTCTTGCTGGCCTTACGAGCTACACACTAGAAACATACCTGCAAAAGCAGAAAAGTATAATCTGTATTACTATCCTAACCTGCGTAGTTCTCTGTGGCACCATACTCACCGTTATGCGTAACACGACTTGGCACGACCCAATTGTCTTCTACAACGACATCATCCAGTATAACGACACAAGCCTACGAGTCTGGAACAATCTCGGCATGGCCTATGCAGATAGCGGGGATTTTGAGCACGCAATTACCGCATATAAAAAAGCGGTGGATCTGGATACCAAGCATAGTTCTGCTCCTCCGTATCACAATATCGGCAACGCTTTGCAAAGTATGGGAAAGAACGATGAAGCCATCTCGTATTTTGAGCAGGCGCTCACTATTGACCCGCACTTTATTTTCTCGTACTCGGCTCTGATTAACCTCTACTACACGCAAGGAGATAAAGAAAAAACAATAGAAACGCTAAAACGCGCGCATGAAGCGATCCCGGAAAATAATGAGATTACTCAGGCTTTAATGCAACTCACACAATAACCATGAAGGTATCTATTATTATTCCGGCGTACAACGAAGCGGCTACTATCTCTCAGGTGCTTCAAGCGGTATGTGACGCTACCTTTCCTGATACAGAAAAAGAAATCATTGTTATTAACGACGGCTCACAAGATGCCACCGGTATTATCGCTGAATCATTTATTACATACGGAATACGCGTCATACATTTTGAAACTAACCAGGGTAAGGGCGCTGCAATTCGCCACGGCATTAGTCTTGCAACGGGAGACGCGGTTGTTATCCAAGATGCCGATCTCGAATATGACCCACGAGATATTGGAGCGCTGCTAGCTACCATGAAGGATACAAAGGCGTTGGCCGTATATGGCGTGCGCCACTTCCAACCAACGGGGCGAGGGTACCCACTGTATGTTCTCGGCAACTCACTTATAAATGCGTGGTGCAATCTCCTCTACAAAACAAATCTGCGAGACATCTACACCTGCTACAAGCTTGTGGATCGGGTGGCCCTACAAAGTTTACCCCTTACATCTAACGGTTTTGCCATCGAAGCGGAAATTACTGGTCATCTACTACAAAAACAGATTACGATTCACGAAACTCCTATCCACTACCACCCGCGGTCTTTTGTTGCTGGCAAAAAAATTCGATTAGTGGACGGATTGCTAGGTGCCATAACACTACTCCAGGTAAGAATAAGGAAGGCATAATAAAACCGGATTACTCCGGTTTTATGTGTTCTGCGTCTTCGTAGGATCTTCCCAGCTTGCCCAGTCACATTTAGGGTAGGTATTACATCCCCAGAAAGTCTTCCCTCTCTTGGTGCGCTTGGTCACAACATCACCCTCGCTACATTTCGGACACTTCATGTCTATCTTCTTCACATCCAATGACTTGATGTTTTTGCAGGTAGGGTAATTCGAGCAAGCAAGAAATGCTCCGAAGCGACCTTGCTTGACTACCATTTCACCCCCGCACTTCTCGCACGGTTCAGCTTTGGCCTCCGAGACCATTGCTTCTTCCTCGGGAGTACCTACCATCGGTTGGGTGTGCTTGCAATCCGGAAAACCAGTACAGGCCATGAACTTACCAAAACGGCCAAGCTTAATCTCAAGCATTTTGCCACACTTCGGACACGGTACATCTGTCACCTCTTTGGGCATAATGTCGTCTTTGACTAACTCATGTTCCTTGAGAGTAATTTGCGAAATGAATGGTTCCCAGAACGATTTGAGCAGTGCGTGCCAGTCCTTGGTTCCTTCTGCTACCTCATCTAGACTATCTTCCATACCTGCCGTAAACCCAATATCTACAATATCTGGGAAATGTTTGACCAGCAGGTTGTTTACAATTTCACCAATCTCGGTTGGATGGAATTTCTTTTCTTGTAAAATAACATAGCCACGATCTTGGATGGTAGACATCGTCGGAGCATAGGTAGATGGTCTCCCGATTTCGTTTTTCTCGAGTTCCTTGACCAGTGATGCTTCGGTAAAGCGCGGTGGTGGCTGGGTAAACTTCTGAAACGGAGTAATGTCTTTCTTATCGAGGTCATCTCCTTTTTCCAGAGGTGGTAAGATCCCCTCGGTATCCTCGTCGTCTGTTTTAGTACCTTCATCGATTCCTTCGGTATATACCCGGATGAATCCATCGAATTTAATAATAGAACCAGTTGCACGCAGTAGGTACTTGTTAGCTGCAATATCTACACTGGTAGTATCCATCACTGCTTCAGTCATCTGAGAGGCAAGAGCTCGCTTCCAAATAATAGCATAGAGTTTGAGTTGAGATGGATCTAAATACTTTTCTGCCTCCTCAGGGGTTATTTCCGGATGTGTGGGACGAATCGCTTCGTGTGCTTCCTGCGCTCCCTTACTCTTCGTCTTGTATGTATTCGGTTTCTCTGGCACATACTGTGCGCCGAATTCTTTTTCTATCATACCTCTCATCGAAGCAACAGCCTCCGGCGCTAAGTTCAGTGAGTCAGTACGCATGTAGGTAATAAGACCAGTTCTGCCCTTTTCTCCAATATCCGCTCCTTCATACAATTGCTGGGCTACTGCCATCGTGCGCTTAGCAGAATACCCAAGCTTTCGTGCTGCTTCCTGCTGGAGGGTTGAAGTGGTAAATGGTGGAGCAGGATAACGCCTCTTTTCTTTTTTGCGTACTTCAGAAACTGAATACGATGCTTTCTCAAGGTCAGCAAGAATAGCATCTGCTTCCTCTTTGCTTTTAATCTCAAGGGTCTTATCTTCTTTCTTGAGTACTTTAGCGGTAAAGAGTGTGTTCTTTTTTTGTGGAGTAAGTGTTGCCTCTATCTCCCAGTATTCATCTGTTTTGAATTTACGAATTTCTTCTTCGCGTTCACAAACCAAGCGTACTGCAACCGACTGGACGCGACCAGCAGATAGCCCCTTACGGATTTTCTTCCACAAAAGTGGTGAGAGTTTGTATCCAACCAAACGGTCGAGTACTCGACGAGCTTGCTGGGCATTCACCAAGTTCATATCCAGATCCCGAGGGTTGGCTACCGCGTCTTTAACTGCCTTTTCTGTGATCTGGTTAAAAGTAATGCGTTTAAATTTTTTTGCATTAGGGGCAGTAGCCGCATCTTTTTTCTTACCCTTCACATGAGCGGACAAGGCTTCGCGCAAGTGCCATGAAATGGCCTCCCCTTCTCGGTCAAGGTCGGTTGCAAGATACACCGTATCTGCTTTTTCTACTTCAGCTTTAAGGGTGGTTATGGTCTTCTTGGCTTTAGCAGGTATCAAGTACTCCGGCTCAAAGCCATGGTCTACATCCACTCCGAGCTTAGTTTTAGGCAAATCTCTGACATGCCCAAAAGAGGCCAAGACTTTGTAGTCACGACCGAGAATCTTTTCGATTGTCTTCGACTTTGCCGGAGACTCTACTATTACGAGGTTTTTTGCCATGTATGAAAATATATGAGGACAAGGCATTATCTTTCTTTTGTCCCCAGTGAACTATAACAATAATAGCTTTTGAAACATTTGTCAAATATTACAAGAAAACTGCCTGTTTTTTTACACTTTTAGAGCGTTGGAAGTTCTAATCCCTCCACTTTTTTCTCCGGCACCCGGTATCCACTAGTTGGCAATTCTGGCTTAAATCTGCGCTGTGTCGAGACGGTTGCTGGTACTCCAGATTCACTCATTGGAATAGGAGTTGTTTCTACTTCTTTTTTAGGTACTACTACAGCAAACTGACGAAGAGCTGACAGACTCGTAGTTGAAACCGAAAGAGTATGTGCCGACATATCAATGATGGTATCTAAGAAAGGTGACCAGATACCAGTACTTTGATTATATGCGTAGAGCATTAAATCCTGCTCTCGGGAACCTTCTGGAATGTGAGTCACATCATATGGCACCGTCACGCTAATAACCTTACTTGCCTCATCAACCCGAATAAGACCCTGAGTAACATTGAGCTGGAACGGCACACCCACAACACGACCATTTACTGGCTGAGTAAACTCCTCATTAGTCGTGAAGGTGAACTTCACATTATCTCCCAGCGCTTGATCTGGCACTTCAAGATGCGCCTTAGTATTCGTTCCCGCAATTTGTATATCCATCTTTCCACCAAACTCTGGCAAGTAGTTTAACACACCACTATCTGTCACCGGTGGATTCTCTAAGCTTGGCGCACTTCCTCCTCCAGTGTTTTCCACTGCCACTCCGAATTCAGCCAAGTCTGTTGCTGGCGTATCGCCACCTTGAAGATATGTAAAGTTACCACCAATTAAAACTCGGTCAAGTTTCGGATGAACTGTTAAGCGATATACATTGCCGTCCGCATTTGGGTTCCAGGCAGCTAATTGCCGATCTCCCGTAAGTGCCGCAACATGGCCGCGAGCTTGCCCCTGTATGGTAGTGAATGCTCCGCCAATATACAACGCATCAGTTCCTGCCACCATTGCGTAGACCGAGTTACTCACTCCAGGATCCCAACCATCAAGGGTCAGCGCTGGTAGTGAATATGAAGCCAATGCAACATGACTCGTTCCCGCAATATCGTTAAATGAACCGCCGGCGTAAAGCTTATTGTTAAACACTTCTAAATCAAAAACTGATCCATTTGTGATATTTGCATCCCATAGATCAAGAGCACCGGTTAGTCGATCTGTCTTTACAATCCCTTTGTGTGATTGTCCCCCTGCTTGAGTAAATGAGCCACCAATATATATGTCACTGCCATACGATTTAAGTGCCCAAACAGTGCCACTTAAGTTTGGATTCCAATCGGTGAGTGTGTAATCACTTATATTGAGTGAGGCTGCTCTATTGCGAGTTTGAGATAATATGGTAGTAAATGCACCACCGAGATATACATAACCGCCGGAAATTTCCACTGAATACACTGTAGAATCTAAGCTCATGAGTGGTGTAAGTAACAATCCTTCAGTACTTACTCCCGCAAAACCTGGACGACTCTGTCCGCCTACCGTCGTAAATGACCCACCCATGAAAACTTTTCCGTTATCTATCGCAAGATCCTCTACATTACCATCTAAGTTGGGATTCCACGCAAGCAATCCCCCATCAGAGCTAATAGCCGCTGCACGATTACGCGCTGTGCGGTTAATGCCGGTAAAGCTTCCCGCAAAACCAACTTTGTTATTCTGGTATGCTACTGCGCGTACCTCTGCGGTAGCGTTTGGGTCAAAGCTTAAAGTTGTTCCAGTGGTAGCATCATGCGCGGCAATATAGTTACGAGAACCAGTAGTGAAGTTGCCGCCGGCATAGAGCGTGTTGTTATTCTTAGATAAGGCAAGTACCTTTGTACTCGATGTATAGTTCGTCCCAACAAAGGCAGTTGTTGCTCCGGTAGTCTTATCTACTTCAGCCAACGAGTGGCGCGTGACTGACCCTGCACTCCATGTGTCAAAATAACCACCAACAAAGATAGTACTTGTGCTTGGAAGTAGCGCATAGACGACATAGTCTGGATCTGGGTTCCAGCTTGTTGCAACTCCCGTAGTCGGGTTAATAGCTACCAGATAGTTTCTGAGTGTAACGCCAACTTGCAAGAAAGAACCGCCAGCGTAGAGCACTGAATTATCATACGCAAGCGCATATACTATGTCGTCGACATTAGGGTTAAAAGAAGCAAGTGTTGCATCGGCCTTAGCAAATGCTGCAATATGATTTCGTGTCTGACCGCCCGCACTCGTAAAATCTCCACCAATGTAGACCGTATCTGAACTTGCAGTAATAGTACGAGTTACACCGTTGATCACGCCAGCCGACCAGCTAGAGACTTGGTTAGCGGATAAATCAATAGCACCAAAACCAAAACGAACCTGACCGCCCAGTTGCCCGAAGTTTCCTCCAACATAAAGCGTGTTACCATCCTTGTATAGTGCGTAGACCGTACTACTAGCCTCAACACTAAAGTTCGGATCAACGGTGTTATTCGACAATATATGAGCAACTTTACTACGAGAAATGTCCCCTACTTTCGAGAATCCTCCCCCGATATACCAACCACCATCACCATCTGGAATTATGGCGTTCACTGCCGCATTAGCACGAAATGCACTTCCAGTAGCAATACCGGTGGTCGCATCAACAGTAGCCGCGGAACCAGTGTTTCTATTTATCTCGGTAAAAGAACCACCAAAATAAATATTACCCGTGGTATCTATCTTGGTTACTAGAACTGAACCATCTGTCCCCCACTGTTGAATACTTGAGAGCGTTTCAGGCGGAACTGCCTGAGATTTTATTTTTGGTAAATAATGCGTAATAGTAGTTGCGACAATTGAAAGAATGACGAGAACTGCAAACAAACGGATTTGTTTTTGTTGGAAGTTAAGCATAGTAAGTATTTGTAATTATAGTCATTAAGGCACAGGAAAATGAATATGTAAAGATCGTTTGTGAAATAAAGAGCAAAGATTTGAACAAGAAAAAACCGCTCTACCTTTATGAGGTAAAGCGGTTTGTAATTGCGATTTGTGCGGGCTAAGGGGCGCCCGGTGATTGCCCTGGGGAAGAACTTTGTCCAGGTATGGATGGTGATTCGTAGGTTCCATCCCTGGTAAGTTCAGGAACATGAGTTTGTTCCATTGAGTTGGGACCAATAACCGGAATAGGACTTCCGTGAATTCTCCTCTTTGGAGATAAATCGAAGGGAATCAAGTACTCGCACTCCCTCATGATTTGTTTTGAGGTTAATCCCTGTTTCCTACCTTCCTTCACACAAAGCTTGAATGGCTCGAAAGTGATGTTAACTAACTTCCTGACCTCGTCCTTGAAAGGTATTGTATGCTTGTGGGCGAAAGGCAAGAAGAACGGTTTCTTCTCAGGCTCAGGCAACTTCTTGTAGTCCGGAGGGGTCATGGTTTGATGAACCTCAACTGTCGGGACTATTTTGTTAGGCGTAGTAGCCCGAACTTCCACTTGTTCATAGTTCTTTTTCGAAACACTGACCTGGGTGTCTTTGACGCTCAGCGTATTCCCTGTTCCAACCATTTGTGGTGGTGTGGTGACAATGGAGTAGACGCACCAGCCGATAAAGGCCAGGGTCCAAATCCCAATTCCCGCCATGATCTTACCAGGTTCCAGCTCAGAGAACCACTTAGGAAAGCGGATCAAGCCGTAGAAAAGGACTCCACCTACAAGGCCAGAAAATGATGCAGTCGCTGCCATTTCTGCATTCACCAGTATGTCCCGACTGAATGGGATACCAAGATAGATACCCACCAGCGACAAAGCTGCGAATGTGAGTGCAAATGACAGTGCACAAGTAGGCAATAATGGTTTTATTAACTTCATGTCTTTTCTCTTTTCTACCCGTTGGGGTTTGAGTTTTTTTACACGACGCTCATTTTGCGCCGGGTTTGCTTCTTACTGGCAAAACAGATTTCCACTTTGCCATTCTTTTCCCGGATGTACTGAACGTAGTACGGGATGGAGGCGTTTTCCTTTGCCTTTTGTCGCCGCACTGCCCGCTTGCCAGGCTTGCCAATCTGCCGGTCTTCGTTGGTGAAGGCCATCTGGATCGGTTGCCTCTCGGACATTTGGTCTGCTTGCGACTCAAAGGTTTCTTCAACCTCGAGCTGAGGAATCGGTGCGTAGTGCATCGACTGAGCTTGTGGCTCGTCCTGTTCTTTTGAAGTAGAAGGAGAAGATCCCCCTCCTCCACTTCCAGGAAACGCGACTACCATAGCCGCGAAGATCCCAGTTTGCACCGGGGAGAAGAAAACATGCAGGAATTTCTTCCAGATGTTTGTAAGGTGGGTTAACAGTTTCATTTTGACCTCCTGTGGTCGTGGGTTTTCGTAGTTTTCTTCCGTCTACGCACGGGTCGGTTATGTTTGAATATACCGAGTTTCCCCAGTCTTGTAGTTCCACATAGGCCAACGACCGTCAGCTAAAGCACCATTTTTGCAACGGTACCAGCCTGTGTACTCCTTGCCGTCAGTTTGAATTTCATATCCCAGGACATAGTTGACCCAGAATAGAGCCCTGGGTTGAAGATGCCGCATTTTGACGCTCATATAGCGCCTCCTTTGAGTATTTTTGATGTGTTTTTAGTGAATTTTCAAGGGACAATCAGCCCTTCAGCTGTTGAGTACAATATACCATATTCATGGTATAAAGTCAAGGATTTTATATCAAGACAAACCACTATCTCCTACCTGGAATGATGTGGTAGGATAGAGACAATACTCAGTAATATATAGCATGAAATTCACCCATCTTGTCATTTCAGTGTTTTTTCTTAGTCTAATAGGAATAATAGGGCTTATCGGGTACTCTTCGATACAAGCCCAAAATGCTCCTGAGCGCTGGATCAGCCTAAACCCAGGTAGCTGGACAGACGATACCCAGATGTACACCAAACTTCTAGGACCTAAAGATGGTACACCCGTTCTCTTAATTCATGGTGCCTGGGGCACAGGAGAATCTGATTTTGGAGACTTCTCACGCGAGCTAGCTAATGCCGGGTACCGCATTATTTTACCTGACCTTAGGGGGTACGGAAAAAGTAGTAGTCCTGAAAGGATCTTTACTGCGGGGTACCTCAACCAAGATGCTGAAGATATGGCAACTCTAATTCGTGCGGTATCACCTAAGAAACCAGTAATTGTTATGGGGTACAGTGATGGAGGAGAAACAGGGTTACTCCTAACCGCTCATCATCCTGAACTAGTAGCAGGGTCAGTCCTTTGGGGCACATCTGGAAAAATTACCAAGGAACTAATAGATACCTTTTCATCTACTATCCCTAAAAGTGGTGACCCGCTCTGGCAAATTGCAGGCGATGACGGATGGAAAGACTGGGGAGATACCCTCATTGAGCGTCATGGAGAAAAGAGCTTTAACTCAGCTATCTTCACATACCCTAGTGCTGTTCAAGCCATTTATGACAAAGGTGGCGCTATTATCTCAGACGAAGATATTGCCAAAATTGCTCGTCCTGTATTCCTCACCTACGGCGTCAAAGACGAATACAATCCGACAGCTGAGGTTGAGGCACTTGCAAAGAAAATTCCTGTAAGCCAGGTAACGGTAAAAAAGATCGAAAACTCAGGGCATAAACTTCAGACAGAACAACCAAGTGCCCTACTTACTATCCTGAAAGAACTCACTCAAAAGATACAGTAACTACAATATCAGCACTTATATACAAATAAGAGCCCTCTGGCTCTTATTTGTATATATACTTGACTTTTACTGTATAAACATACATAATTACATAACACAAAAACACACTCGAAAGGAACACCGTGCGAAACAAACGAACTTTGACAATCCTCCGAGCATTCCTGCTCGGCCTCTTGCTCCTTCCCTACCAAACCCACGCCAAGGAGGCAACCATGAAAGAACCTGCCCTGAAGGAACTTACTCTCGGCATCCGCGGAACACGCATCGTCGTCAAAACCGCAGGACCTAAGAATGGTATTCCCGTTCTCTTGCTCCATGGTGCCTGGGGCACCTGCCTGGATCACATGCAACCCTTGATTGAACCATTGGTTCAACTAGGATACCGGGTGATATGCCCGGACATGCGAGGGTACGGCAAAAGCCAACCGCGCACCAGAGTCTTTACCACCAAGTCTAGTTACCGGAATTACTTCTTTCAGGATGCGGCCGACATGGCGCATGTTGTGAAAAAGGTGTCCCCTAGTAAGCCAGTTCTTGTTATGGGATACAGTGATGGTGGCGAGATCGGTCTGATTATGACCGCGCTGTATCCGGAACTGGTCCGTGGCTCCCTGCTCTGGGCAACCAGCGGCAAGATCACCAAGGGCCTGATCGACTCCTTTGTCGCACAGATTCCAGCACTTTCTGACCCGCTCTGGGAACATCCCAAAAATGAAGATCAACAGGGGTGGGCAGACTGGAAAGATACCTTGGTTGCAAGACATGGAGAAGAAAGCTTTGAAACCGGTGTCAAATCCTACGTCCCGGCCGTATATAGCATTTACGCTAAGGGCGGGCAACTTTTGAGCGACACAGAGCTTTCCAAAATTCAACGCCATGTCTACTTGGTCACAATTGAAGGTGATGTGGACAACCCCGTGGCGGATGTTGAAGCCTTAATTGGCAAGATCCCTACCTACCAAAATGGTGCTGGTCCTCGCCAATGGGCCAATGTCACCAACTACCAGGATGTAGAAAACGCCCACTCCCCGCAAAAGGACCCGAAGGGGCTTATCATGCTGGTGCATGACCTTAAACAACTGGCGGAACTGACCGCCAAATAACTCCCAACAACTAAAACCACGGACTCTATATCCGTGGTTTTTTGATACCTGTAATGTAAAAACTGTACCTACCTTACTCTTTTCTCTGTAATAGAAGCTCCTCTAGTATATCTTCTCCTTTTTCTACAAGCTTCGCTCCTTGGCGCAGGAGAAAGTGTGGTGCTTGGGAGTTCTTATTATATATATCCCCCGGAACCGCAAAGACTTCACGGTTCTGCTCGAGCGCACATTGTGCGGTAATAAGAGACCCAGAAGTTATCTGCGCTTCAACCACCACTACTCCTAAAGACAATCCTGAAATGATGCGGTTTCTAGCCGGAAAGTGATGCTTGAGTGGTAGTGTCCCGATCGGGTACTCTGAAATCACTGCTCCCCTGCCGTCCGCAATTCTTTCTGCTAGCTTTTGATTCACTTTTGGATAGATAGATGTACTATCTATTCCTGAACCGAGTACTGCTATCGTACGGCCAGTAGGTATTTCTAGGGTGGCGCTATGAGCTACACTGTCTATACCGAGAGCAAGCCCTGAAATCACCGTTACTCCTGCCTGCGCAAGCGTATGTGCAATGGAATGCGTCACGGCTCTTCCGTACTCAGTAGCACTTCTTGATCCTACAATCCCAACAGATATACTATCTGCCAGAGTTAGTTCACCCCGTACATAAAGCAAAAAGGGTGGGTTTGCTATTTCCTTGAGAAGAGCTGGGTACCCTTCGTCGTGCAGGGTGGTAACCGAGATTCCCGTTTGTACGAGCTTCTCCATTTCCTGCTCAAGATATATGGCGCTTCTCAGCTCTATAACTTCTTTGGCAATCTTCTCTTCGATTCCTGCTCGTTGCAACTCAAAAGAAGTGGCTTTCCAGGCTGCCTCAAAAGTCCCGAAATAATCTAACAGTCTTTTCCCTCTAACGGGACCTATATGGGTGATACGTGAAAAACCCACTGCGTATGCTTTTTCTTCCATACTATTTTTTATGTTTGTTGTAAGTGAGCGAGAAACTCCAAAGCCGTTTTGATTTTTCCAAACCAAGACTCTCCTAGTAGTTGTAAGTCTATCTTAGCTTCACGGCTTTTGATCATCCAACCAGAGTTAGTAGAAAAGAGCTCAGCTTTCTCGCTATTTGAAAGCTCGTGATCAAAGGCTATAACAATGCGTTTTTTCTTATACGCATCAATTGTCGGGACATCTTGCGTAGTAATACTTGTAATTCCAACGCTGCGCGCACGAAGCTTGAGTCCCACAGTCGCTAGTAAAGCCTGGTATTCTACGGGTAACTCTCCATGAATCTGCTCTTCACGACTCCTAAAGTTGAGAACTTCATCAGTATCTTCCAAACTCGCCAGTACTTGGTAGGCTTTAATTTTCTGTTCTTCAGTCTTGTAGAAGTTTTCTGGAATATATGCGGAGATCGGGAGATCTATCTTTACCTCGCGTACTACTTCCTCAGGCGTTTTATGAGACTGCATGCGTTCAACAGCTTCTTCAAGAAGTTTCATGTAATACCCAACTCCTACCATCTGCATAGATCCATGCTGGTCTCGTCCGAGAATATTGCCAGACCCACGGATATCTAGATCTTCTAGAGATAGTTCGTAGCCTGAACCCAAGTCCCCTTTCGATAAAATACTGGTTAGGCGCTTTTGGGCGTCCCCTACTAGCTCCTTTTCGCTGTATAGGAAGTAGGCAAAGGCTTGCACACTTCCACGACCAATGCGACCGCGCAGCTGGTGAAGCTGAGAGAGACCAAAGTGAGTAGCCCGATCCACAATCATAGTATTAACGGTTGATATATCTAGCCCGGATTCAATAATAGTACTACAAACGAGAGCCTTAAACTCCCCGGCTGCAAACTCGTTAATAATCCCCGCTAGTTGTCCCTCCCCCATTTGCCCATGCGCGATTTTATAGGTGAGTTCCGGAACGAGACCTGCCACATACTGGGCAAACGCTTGAATGGTCTCAACTCGGTTATGCACGATATATATCTGTCCGCCACGGGACAACTCCTGACGAATGGCAGCAGTTATCACCTCATCAGACTTTTTTACTACCATAGTTTTAATTGGTAGCCTCCCCTCAGGCGGCGTTTGGATGAGTGAGATGTCTTTCAGGCCTCCGAGACCTAGATACAAAGTACGAGGAATTGGGGTGGCTGTCATAGTGAGTACATCCACTCCGGCTCTCAGTTGCTTGAGCTTTTCCTTATGGCGCACGCCGAACTTCTGCTCCTCATCAATTATGACGAGCATGAGGTTCTTAAAGGAAACATCAGCCGAGAGCAGTCTATGAGTTCCCACGATGATATCCAGCGATCCAGCTCTGAGTAGTTCCAGTGCTTTTTTCTGCTCATGTGTAGATACAAACCGTGAGAGACTGGCAATGCGCACTCCAAATTGACCCAAGCGCGCTTCCAATGTCTGGACATGCTGCTCGGCTAGAATTGTGGTAGGGACTAGAAAGGCTACTTGGCCACCCGAAACAACAGCGCGCAAGGCCGCTCGTACTGCTACTTCTGTTTTTCCATATCCCACGTCTCCGCACAGAAGTCGGTCCATTGGTTTTGTATCCATCATCGAAGCAAGCACCTCAGTGATGGCCCGCTGTTGGTCAGGAGTGGTGATATGCTGGAACGAATCTGCTACCTGAAGTTGCTCACTGCCATCTTGTGTGTAGGTAAATGGCTTGGTCTTTTCACGCATAGCCTGGATCTCAAGCAATTCTTTTGCAATGAGCTCCACATCCGCCTTAACCTTGGATCTGATCTTTTCCCAAGCACCTGAAGCCAAGTGAGACAGCTTCGGTTCAGTGTTTCCAGCGGTAATGTATTTGGTAATTTTATCTGCTTGATCTAATGGGCAGTAGATCTTATCTTCTCCACTGTACTCAATAAAAATATATTCGCGAGTAACGCCGTCTACTGCAACCTGACCAAAACCAACAAACCGGCCTATACCGTGATCTATATGTACCACAAACTCCCCTACTTTAAGGTTCGTAATAGCCGAGAAATCGAGACCTTTCTTACGAGTCTTTGAAGCTGTGCGCTCCTCACCAAGAATCTCAGCTTCAGTTAAAAGAGTAATACCAAGCTGCGGCAGCACAACTCCCTCAGATACGGTTGAGGTGAGTAACTCAATCCCCTGTATATGGGCAAGGTTGTTATGAGTAAGGAGCTTCTCAAACCGTTCTGGGTTCGGTGAGGAAATTACTACCGCTCTCCCCTGGTCGACAGTTCTTCTCAGATCCTTTATGAGATCCTGCGTGTTTCTCGCATACGTCTTCGGACGGAACCACCCAAGGTTACTACTGTTTTTTTCCTGAGCAGTAAAACTCTCGAGGTAGATTTTCTGTTCGTCTTTAAGAAACGCTTGCAGGGAAGCGAGTTGCGTAAGATTATCGCTCGATAACTCATCGCGGAAAGACTGGACATATTTAATAATCTGTCCAGCGATAGTATCCTTACCTTGAAAGATAAAGTGCGTTCCCGTAAAGTAGGTAAGTAAAAAGTCACTCCCGTTTTGGACCTGGTAAGGCTGGACAGTTACACTAGCTATATCTTTCTTACCTGCTTCCAGTACTGTTATCTGTTCAACAGCAAAACCAAGGAAACTTACTCTCACTGGACCAAGCTCAGACCAGAAGTCCAGTACATCTCCTCTTCGTGAGAACTGCCCGGGACTATCTACTGTCTTTACTCGTTCGTATCCAAGTTGTATGAACTGTTCCTCTAGGTCATAAGTGACTTTTTCTTCCACAACAAGCTGTATGGATTTCTCCCTGTATATAGATAGGGGCTCTACTGGTCGTAGAACCTGCTCTACAGTTGCTAGTACTATGCCTCCAGCCCTTATATGTGCCAGACAACCAGAGATATTATGGGAATCTGTGAGGGTTACATACCTCGTCCCTATTGCATCGAGGAGGTTCGCATAGGTAGTAAACTGTTTTATATCTGTAAAAATCCAGATACACCCAGTAGCGAGCTTGTTTTTCAAGGACGATACCAGGAGACAACTTCCGGTGTTCCCTATTTCACCCACTACAACTTCAGCCTGATTACTTGCAATACGCAACACGATGCTCTGAAATAATTCCAGAGTAGGTATCTGCGCAATGATAGTAGCGATATCTTTATATTGTCCAGACATACGAGTTATCCACAGGTTCTTTGATTTTTTTGTATTATTCTGTCCACTCTTTGTACATTTTTGTATAACTATTCTTAATACATTGTACAACGAAATATAAAAAATGGCTATACTTAGCAACTATAAATATGGACACATTTTCATTGACACGCTACCCACTTTGTGCTATATTTTAAACATACACAGAGAGAGACACAGCACCTCAAAACTTACCTCGCTACCACTCAACGCTTAACGCAAAGAGTACTACTTGCGACCGTTTTCGCAAGAAAGCGTCTAGACCTTTTAGCCCTCCTTTAAGGTTTTACTCGCAAGTAGTACCCTCTTCGTTAGGCACCCACACACCTGTTATAAAATAATACTTCATTAGCAGGGATAAATGTCGCCTAGACAAATTGGGAGATTTAGTCTAGCGAGGAGTATCTTGTCAGGATCGGTGAGATGCATAGTAGTTAATTTTTTTAACCATTGCGCACCTCATCGATCTAGACAGGAAGAACAGCCCTTCTTCCCTTTCTGCTTTTAGCAGAAAACTCTAGAAGCCCTCATCGGTCCTATTAATTAGTCCGCGAGGGCTTTTATTTTTGCCTGAATTTTCGGATCTACCTGAGATACTGCTCGCACTTCCCCACTCACCATACTAGAAACAACTACCCCTACCTCTTCAAAAGCTCGTTCAAGAGCTGGCCATTCAGCCGACATAAAGGCGGCAAGAACATAGTCAGACATATCTACCCCAGGAATAGGACGACCTACTCCTATTTTTATGCGCCAGAAGCTATCTCCTATGTAGGCAATAATAGAGCGAATCCCGTTATGTCCTCCGGCCGACCCTCCCTCTTTCTTCTTTACTACTCCAAGGGTCGTCTCTACATCATCGTAGACTACGACTAGATCGCGCTTTGGATCGATCTGCGGGTTATCTGCCAGAACCTTTTGAACGGCTCGTCCTGAGTCATTCATATTGGTCTGTGGCTTAACGAGTAGTACCTTTTCAGTATGAATAGTAATCTCACACACATGAGCCTCAAGATTCTTTTTCACAACCCATTGCCCCGCGTGAGCAGTTGCCATACGGTCAAGCGCCATAAACCCAGCGTTATGCCGCGTTTTCTGGTACTGTGTTCCAATGTTTCCGAGACCTACAATAAGTTTCATGTCCCTATTATACAAATATCCGCCATAGGCGGATACTGCATTTTTAGTCCAGCACATTAAGAACTACATATGTTTCTTGGTTAGACTATACCCTGGGAACTTTTTTATAAACAAGCTAAGATTCTTTTCAATATCACTTATTGAGTCATCTAGGCCATAACACGGGATGGCATTTTTTTCAATAAAGTATTTGTTGAGATCGACAGTAAAGTATGTAGACTCGTTATTGTTATATGAACTTAAACACACCGTAGTGTCCCCCTCTTTGAGCTCATGAGGATAAGAACCCCAAGGGAATGTTACTTTACGATCATCTACATACTGTCTCTTGTCTAAACTAAAGACATGAATATTGTTATACCCAAATAATAGTAGCTTCTGATTCTTCTGATCCATAACTACCGCGGTAGTCTTCGCGTCGATTGTATCCTGGTCAAGAATAGGCGTCTTCACTTCTGGTTTCGTAGGATCTATCTCGTACACCACATTTACATTAGCTGGCTTGCTACTAGAATCTGTTTCAGATGGCTCTGAATCAGGAACAGTATAGTGGTAAAACACGGCTGTCTGCTTACTTGAGATGCCAAGGAAAATATCTCCTTGCCCTCCAGGGCAACCGTTAGCTCCGTAGGAAATAGAGCTGCCAACAGTTTTAGCTTGTAGATTAACAGGACTTAACTCGCTCCAGCTTCCACAACCATCCCCATCACCACCTTTTATCCAGTACGAACCACTGTATTCTTTAATTCTTGGGTTTTGACCGGTTGCGAGCAGATGGACTGTTCTCTCTTTAGTGCTTAGGTCTACCCAGAATAACCCACCCGTTACCATATATTCACCGATGCCGATATACAGCGTGTTATCTATTACACTAAGAGACTGAATACCTATCGCGTCCACTACTCTTTCACTCTTACTCGTGATCTCCAGACTATGCTGTCGGCTATTAAAGAGAACGGTGTCGCGTTTCGTTTTTAGGTTATATGAGTGAAGAGTTGCGTTCGGAGCTTCATCATACTGTGCAAATATCACCTCATCACCCCAGGTAGTAATAGTATACTGGTTTGCAGAAAAGCCAACCAACTTACTACCAGCCTTATCATTCAGTACCCAGTTAAATTCAGGTAGAGCACCACCTGAGTAGCTATATGGGTTGGTATACGGTGTACTGTATGGACCGTTTCCAAGCTGATCAAGGTCTAATTTGGGAGGATTTAGGAACCGCCCCGCTGAAAAGAATGCAGATCCAAGGAGTAATACAATACCAGCTACTATAATAATAGGAAGCTTGTTATCTTTTATCCAGGTAATGACTTGTTCTTTGTTCATAGTTACTCGTTAGTTAGGTATAAAAAAAGGCGCACGGCGCCTTTTTTACTATCTACATCATTCCGCCAAGAAGAGAGTCGAGTCCCCCCATCTCCTTCATCTTGTTTGCCGCTACCTGTTGGCTCTGGGTGAGCGCTGAAGAGAAGACATTCTTTAATTGAAACTCAAGGTTCTGCTTCTTATCTAGAGACATGTATTCTGGGTCAATTGAGATTGCGCGAACCTTCTGGTCAGCGCTCATCTCGACACGAATCTTGTCATCTGGGCTCGTTGCTTCGATGATAGTTTCTGATAGCATCTTCTGCAACGCACCTGCCTGTTTTTTGAGATTATATAAATCTTTTACTTTATCCAACATAGTATGATTGTTTATTTTTTAGCTTTTTTATCTTTTACAACACCCTTAGCACGCATCTTCTTGTTTTTCGCTCCCTTATCTGCCTTTACTTCTTCACCATGAATAGTAACTGCTACTTTTGCCGTAGCCTCACCCACCTTGATAGTAACGGTGTGGTCACCAATGAATTTCAATGGTTCTTTCAGGTGAACATACTTTTCCTCGATCTCGCGACCGATTTTTGCCTCAATAGCGTCTACGATATCTGAGATCTTCACAGATCCGAAAAGCTTTCCTTCGCGGCTGACTTTTTTCACGAATTCAAGTGAAAGACCGTCAATTTTCGCCATTAGGGTCTCCATCTCAGAGAGGTCTGGAATGACATTTCTTACAATCTTACGCACGCGACTCTGTGCTTCTTTTACAAAGCCAGGTGTTGCAGGTAGCGCAAATCCATACGGCAACAAAAAATTGACCGCGAATCCGCGTGCAACGTCTTTTACTTCACCTGGTCGACCCAGTTTTTTCACGGGTTTTATCAGTACAATCTCCATAATATGTCCCTTTATTACTTAATACCTACTTTATCTTTCATCACTTCCATCGCCCGCATGAGCTGAACATCATCTGCTCCCTTTGCGCGAGGGTCTTTTAATGGTACCACAATATCCGGATCAAGTCCATTTTTATCTAATTTATGTCCGTTTGGAGTGAGCCATTTTGCAATGGTGATCTTAATAGCATCCCCGCGTGCAAGCTGGACAATCTCCTGCACTGATCCCTTACCAAAGGTCTTTTCCCCAATAACGGTCCCTCGGTTTGTATCCTTGATAGCACCAGCTAATATTTCACTGGCAGAAGCTGAACCACCGTTAACTAATACCACCATCGGAAGATCAAAGTACTCACCATACCCGGTCACCTTATGTTGATCCTCACGCCCTCCCTTGTATTGCTCACGTACCACCACACCGTCACGGATAAACTGAGAAGCTCCCTCTATAGCAGCGTCAAGATACCCACCCGGGTTGTTTCTTACATCCAAAATCAGTCCCTTGGTCTGGTCGGCTTTGGCCTGAACCAAAAACTTCTTTAAAAGCGAAGTAGTAGCACCGTCAAAACGCGCAATCTTAATATATGCAATCTCGCCTTTCTTCTCGTAGCTGACACTTTTCACTACAATAGTGTCTCGCAAGACCGCTAGATCTAAACTCGACTTGGTACTCTCGCGGTACACCGAGATTTTTACTGTTGAACCCTTCTTGCCCCGGATCTTGCCAATCGCCTGCTCGAGCGTAAGACCATCTACTTTTTGTCCATCAATAGTTACAATCTCATCCCCTGCCTTCATGCCAGCTTTCTCAGACGGGCTCCCTTCAAGCGGTGAAACCACAACGAGCCTTCCCTCTTTTACGGTAATTTCCGCTCCGATACCTTCAAAGGTACCGTTGAGTTCGTCGTTAAAAGTCTTGAGCCCATCTTTTGAAATATATACCGAGAACTGGTCATCCAGTGAGGCCACCATACCAGCGATTGCGCCGTCCACCGCTTTCTTTAGATCTACATCACCAACGAACTTGTCTTGCACAACTCCAAGAGACTCCCAGAATGGAGTAAGGTTTACCTCACGGAAACGATCCGGCACGGCGTTACTTACGGTTGAGTACGCTTCAGCTGAGTAGGCTGCTGCACCTCGAGACCAGTACCCCACAATAAAAGCGGCGGTCATTATTGCCACCAACATGAGAGCCTGTTTTTTCCCTGGATCAAAAAATTTCATATACTATAAATTATACCTCGAAGAAATTGGAATAACAATATAATAAGTAATACCATCCAAGCGAGGTCGAAGGACTACTTATATGTATTTTTACATAAAAAAAGAACGGTAGTATTGGATATATAGTCCAATACTACCGTCACATTTAATCGAGTTTTAAGCCAGTTTTGCCACCATTGGAATGTACAACTTCGGGGAAATCCCCTTATTTCGTAGTTCCTGGTAGCACGCACTGCACATTGGCTTTTCTTGGTCTGTATGAATAGCAGGGTATTTCACCTCTTCACAACGAACACATTGCTTATGCAAAGCAACGCTATTCGCCCTAACTTTCGAGCGAGCTGACAGAGCACAGGCAGAACAAATGGACTGCCCTTCCTTGTTACGAGCAACAGGTAGCTTGTCCTTGCTACATATAAAACACCGCTCCTTTTGACGCTGTTGGTCGTAGCACTTTTGACACAACGGACTCTTGTCTTTAAGTCGTTTAGCTACCCAGGTGACCTCATGACAACCCGAACACTCATGATGGGAAGAAGGTCTTTTTATACGACATGCCTGACAAAACTTCTCTCCTTCTGGAGTCGTGAGGTCAATTCGCTTGAGCTCCCCACACCCATTGCAAATCTTGTGGGAAAGCGGATTTCTGCGCCAACAGTTTCTACAGATAGATGAACCATCGGGAAGAGTCTTCCCGTGTTCCACATCCTTTCTGTTGCACTCTGGGCAGCGACCAATAAAGATTATTGATTGCGGCTGGCGATTCTTCTGGTGGCATTTTGGACAAATCGCTTCCCCGGAGGAATTCCAGCTATGCACGGGTTGAACTTCACCGCAATCCCGACAGGATTCGTGGTTGCTCGGATTGGCCTGGAAGCACCTACTGCATGCGTTTTTCCCCGCCGCATCCTTGAAGCATTTACTTACTTCACCACTACAAACCTCACATACGTATCGTATCTTTGGCTTGGGATTTTCCCTATTCCGACACGACAAACATGTGAGCTGCTTTGTTTTGTTGTTTTTCGATACCATCTTCACGCTTCCGCATGCAAAGCACTCCTGTTTTTTTTGAGCTTTTTTATTACAAGCATGGCAAATTGCTCCTCCTATTGAGTCACGTTTTGCCACCTTTGCCATCTCCTTACAGACAGTGCACAGTTCTTCGGGCCTCAACTTACTGTAGTGCTGGGGACAAAGTGGTTGCCCTTTTTCGTCATGACCCGCAACGTGTGCGAGTCGCTGACAAACAGAACAGTGTTTGTGTAGACTTGGGTCGTAGTAAACTTCAAGAGCTACGCATGAGCGACATATTGGATCATGACCCTTCAGTTTTTCTACTGCCCTAACCTCACTACATCTAATACATTTCTTAAATGCAGATGGGTTAGTTTTTCGACATTGAGCGCAGATCTGTTCATTGAAAGCCTTATTCAGTTTTGCGCCTGTATGCACGAGCCTGGTTCCACATAGAACGCAGGGCACCTTTGGCTTTGACTTTTCAGCCTGAAGACAATAGGTACAGACAGGGTCAATACCTTCTTTGACTTTATTTACCCCTCTTTCGCCACACTGCACGCAAAGCTTACGGACTTTTGTATACCCAACGGTTGAATTTCCTTTTTTCACGGCTTTTACCGTCCTATTTTTGCCGCATTCTAACCTGCAAGCTGGTATCCCTGCGCAAATGCGCTCAAGAAAGTAACAGAAAGCTGACCTTGAATGGTGTTTCTTTTTATTTTTACCTGGTTTTCAAGGTTCAAATCAGCATTGCGCTGTTATGAACAATATACCATATTTATAACACAAAGTCAAGTACCTCGTACCACTCACTTATACCTGTTAGAACATATAAAAATCCCGGATTATATCCGGGATTTTTAGTATTTTCATTTGTTAGAACATTGGTGGCAAGATTGCAAGATAGTTATGTGGGTTAAGCGCGTGACCCTGGTAGTCGTTTACCTCAAAGTGCAAGTGAGCACCAGTAGTAAAGATACCTGATCCGTGTCCACCTGGTTGACCACCGGTAAGTCCGATAACGTCACCAGCGTTTACTACGTCTCCTGCAGTAACATAGATAGCAGATACGTGGAGATACTTGGTAATAAGTCCGTTACCATGGTCAATTGCGATATATGAAAGTCCTGGTCCACCTGAGTCATAGGCAGCTACCACAACACCTGAACCTGCAGCGTGGAGTGGAGTACCCTGGCTTGCACGAAGGTCAACACCTGTGTGAGGGAATCCCATGCCGTATGAAGGGTCCATGAAGTCACCACCGGTAATACCTACTTGGTTTACGCCGTCTAATGGGAAGACGAAACCACCAGTATTTACCACCTGATCACGACCAGGACGACCCTCTACACCCTCTGAACGCTTACGACGAGCCTGTTCCTGTACTAAGCGGATGATCTGTGCGTTCACGGCCTGTTCTTCAGCCTGAGCCTTTGAAAGTTGAGATTTAAACGCACCTTCCTCACCACGAGTCTGTTCAAGAATCTTTGCCTTCGCATATTTCTGATCTTCAAGACCTCCCTCTTCAGCAACCTTATCTGCCTTAAGCTGTTCAAGCGTCTTCATCTTCTCTTCAAGCTTGCTTTTCTGGTCGGTCAACTCACCTTTCAGGATACTTAACTTATCTACCGTATCTTTCAACTGTGAACGGATACGAGAAAGGTACTCTGTTTTTTCAATAAGTTCTGAGAAGTTCTTTGCTTCTACTACGATAGAAAGAATATTTACATCTTTCTCCATATAGAGCTTCTGGATAACATCGTTCATGATTGTCTTCTGAGTGTCGATCTCGTTTTGCTTTTCCTCGATCAACTTTTCAGTACGATCAATTTCAGCTGCGTTCTTGTCTATATCAAGCTGGGTTGCTTTAATCTGTAACTGGATAAGTTCAACACGAGAGTCAATGACTGCCATCTGGTCAGAAAGAGACTTGATGTCGTTCTGTTTATGAGAGAGCTGATCACGAAGCTCCTTTACCTTCTGGTTAGCAGAGTCTAGCTCCTGCTTCTTTGCTGCAATATCATCTTCAGTAGATGAAATGGTTGCCTGTGGAGCAGCGAGCGCAACACTGACCTGAGTAGTTACAATTGAAGCCGCTACGATCATCAAAACGATGAAAGAGAGTGCTCGTGTCTGCAAAAGTTGTGTCTGGGTTTTTGGCATACGATTGAGTTTGTTTCTGTTCAATTAATTAATTACAATATAGCACAAAAAACACAAAAAGTCAATCTGAGGGCTTACTTTACACACTTTTTTCGCCTTTCCTATTGTATGTACTACTCAAGGATTTTATGAGTAATTTAGCTCTATTAAGCTGTATTATCTCTTGTGAAATAAAGGCTTTCCCTTATAGTATGTCAAATTTCGCATAAAACTCGGTAAGAGCGTTTTTTGCGTGGTTATATAATAAAGGACTGTGAAGTTATCCACAGCCCTCCTTGTGATTTGTTGCTCCCCTTTTGTTCCCAATTTAGTAATGGTTACTAAATCTTCAAGTACCGAGTCATAGCAAAGAGTGAACTCACAACCCCTAATACAACACTGATTAATAACTGAATTCCAATGATACTAATAGTATACAGCCCGAGGTAGTCATAGAAACGGCCTCTAAAGTCACCTAAGTAGAGGGCAAGATACGGATTTATGAAATGAAGTCCAATTAAAAGCACTACAGTAGAGATAACAAGGGATATAAGGCCGTAGCAGGCTCCCTCCAAGATAAATGGCCAGCGGATATACCAGTTGGTAGCTCCAACCAGCTTCATAATCTCAATTTCATCCTTTCTGGTGTAGATGTTGATACGGATAGTGTTAAACACTACGATAAGTGAGGTCAAAAGGAAAATGAGACTAAGCGCTAGGCCAATTGCCCTGACAGACTTCCCAAAGTTAATAAACCCATCGATAGTCTTACGGTTATCCTCATAACTGGTCTTTTGCACAATATCCCCATATCTCCCACCTTTAAATAAGGTATTAAGACTCTCGAGCTTTTCTACCTGGAAAAGCGTGATCTTAAGAGACTGTGGGAGTGGGTTCTCACTGTCAGTGATTGTTTCAAACACGGTCGGATCCTGCGCATTACGATCCTTAAAGGTCGCAAGAGCATCAGATTTCGAGATGTATTTCACCGACTTCACATCAGTGTTTTTCTCCATATCGTTTTTAACTGCCATCACCTGATCTTGCGTGACTGCTGTCTTGAAGAATACTTCAAGGTCGATACGAGACTTCACCTCATCGATAGTTGAGCTAAGAAGTACGTTGATCACCATAAACATCGCAACAGTAAAAAGGGTGAGTGTCATCACCGTCACCGTAGCAACAGTGAGCCACTTATTGCGCCACAGGTTGCGAACCGCATTTTTTAAAACTCGTATATTTACCATAGTTTTTGTCTCTTTAGTTTTTAGAGCGCATACTTACCTATTTTTTTATCTGAAACAATCGTTCCCTGCTCAAGCACAATCACACGGCGTTTCAGGTTATCTACTACATCTTTGTTATGTGTTGCAAGCAGGATAGTAGTTCCCATGTGGTTAATTTTAAGCAAAAGATTAATCACATCGTCTGTGTTCATTGGATCCAAGTTTCCCGTAGGTTCATCCGCAATTAAAAGATACGGCTCGTGAACGAGGGCCCGTGCAATAGCGGTTCTTTGTACTTCACCACCTGAAAGCTCATCCGGGAAACGGTGTTCTTTTCCTTCAAGACCAACCAAAGATAAGATACGAGGTACGCGGGCGTTAATCTCTGCCTCGGGTCGTTCTACTACCTCTAAGGCATAGGCTACGTTTTCAAAGACAGTCTTGTTAGGCAGTAACTTAAAGTCCTGCCAGATCACCCCTACCTTACGTCTGAAATATGGGACATGCTTGCCCGGCAGACTTCCAATATCCCGGCCGCCAATCATAATTTGACCACGGGTCGGCCGTTCCTGGGCAATGAGTAATTTAATAAGTGTCGACTTCCCTGCTCCCGATGGACCAACAAGAGAAATGAATTCACCTGAATCTATTTTGAGATTTACATCCTTGAGCGCCACAATCTCGGGCGGATAGAGTTTGTAAACATTTTTGAGTTCAATCATGTGTGTGAGATTTTAGAGTAACAAGATACTATTCAAATCATACAATGAGCGTAAAAATATAACAAGTGCTCGCCTGTGTATTTCTTATATATCTTTTTTTCGAAGCATCGCGTCAATAAAGTCCTCGATATGTCCATCGAGTACATCGGTAACTTGAGAGGTCTCTTCGTCTGTTCTGTGGTCTTTTACTAACTGGTACGGCTGCATCACATACGACCTGATTTGGTTACCCCAGGTAGCAAGACCAGTCTCCCCCTTTTCAGCTTTAAGAGTAGCGTCTCGTTCTTCATGTAAGCGCACCAGCAACCTGGCTCGCAGAATCTTCATAGCATGCTCCTTGTTTTGGTGTTGAGATCGCTCTGACTGACATGACACCACAATACCGGACGGAATATGCGTTATGCGTACTGCTGACTCTGTCTTGTTCACATGTTGGCCTCCGGCTCCACTGGCTCGAAAGACATCTACCCGTAGGTCTTCGTCACGAACTACTACCGCACTGGTATCTTCAATAACGGGAACTACTTCAACTAAAGCAAAAGAAGTCTGGCGTAGCCCCTTCGCATTAAAGGGAGACTTGCGCACTAAGCGATGAGTGCCCGCTTCACACTTGAGCATCCCATACGCATATCTCCCAGTTACTTCAAAGGTAACACTTTTAATCCCAGCCTCTTCCCCTTCTGTTTGGTGAATAATCTCTACCTTCCAGCCCTGCATCTCACAAAACCTACCATACATCCGAAGCAACATGGCAGTCCAGTCCATAGCGTCCACTCCCCCCGTTCCAGCATGCAGGCTCACAATAGCGCTTAAGAGATCGTACTGCCCTGCCAGATACATGTGCGTTTCAAGTCGTACAAATTCACGGTTAAGTGTGTGGAGTTGTTCCTCACTTGCCTCTCCTTCAGCAGCGACCATAACCGACAGCTCTAAATCCTCCCACTGAGATACTTCTTTTTTTAGGTCTGCGAGCTCTCGCATAGTACTGCCTGCAGTATCACTGTTGGTCCAAAAGGACGGTTCTTCAGATATTCGGGTTAGCTCAACAATACGAGCAGTAACCCCCTGTTCTTCCAGGTGTTTTTTATTTCTTTTTATCTCTGTAAGTAGATCATCGAGACTCATGAGTTCACGCATAAAAAAAGTATACCACAATTTACCTATGCGTATTATTCAGAGATACAAAAAGCCCGCCATAATACGGCGGGCTTTTTGGTGCCTGTCAATCGAGCACAGAGATTAGCGCTTGATGAGCTTTACAACCTGCTCAAGTTTTCCTGACTCCTTAAGATATACATAAGAAGCAGTAGACAAGAACAATGCAAGCACGATAAGTGCTAGGATGTTTCCTGAAGTACCAGTGTCTGGAAGTACATCTGTCTTACCGTCAACAGTAACAGTAACAAGAGATGAAACAGACGCAGTAGCATCTGCAGTAGCTGTCGCAGAATACGACAACGATGCAGTGTTCTCAGGAGTGTCTTTCTTCACAACAGCATCAAACTCGAGGTAACTGCCGGCACCCACGCGAGCAGAACCTACATTGATACCTGCAGTCATCACTGAGTCAGCAGTAGAAGTCACCTGACCGTTAACCGTTACTTTAGCAGTACCGGGAACGAAGGTAAGATATGCTGGCAATGACTGAGCGATCTTTACATTAGCCAACTCAAGCGTACCTGAGTTAGTTAGTGCAATCTTGAACTTAACAGTCTCGCCGCGCTTTGCAACAATAGTACTCTTGTACGGAGTGTTGCCACCTACCGTTGCGTTGTACGCAACAGCAGATAGAGTCATCTTGCGAGTTTCAGTTGGAGTCGGAGGAACTGGGTTATTAGATCCAGTTACGATCACAACTGCACCGTTATTAGACAAATTCACACCACCGTTCGCAGTAACCTGGTTTGAAGCACCGTAGGTACCGTTCGCAGTAGTAGCCTTAACACGAACCATGTAGGTTACGTGTACATAGTTACGAGGTGAGATGTCATAG
>Ga0172380_10002362_pt1 | contig 29351 bp, 42 predicted proteins | sample Leawe162metaG_FD_119747 | JGI IMG/M metagenome (GOLD analysis project Ga0172380, IMG submission 119747) | Leachate microbial communities from a municipal landfill in Southern Ontario, Canada - Leachate well 162 metaG | ecosystem: Engineered > Solid waste > Landfill > Unclassified | place... | reverse complement strand
GCCTTGACCGTGCCCGCCTTGTCGGTGCCAGCCTTGTCGGTGCCAGCCTTGACCGTGCCAGCCTTGTCGGTGCCAGCCTTGTCGGTGCCCACCTTACCAAAACAATTCTTGACCCCACAAACAAACCCAACGCCATAGCGAATGACTTTAAACCGGTACCAAAACAAAAGGGATGGGTTTACGGCTATCGAACTCGCGCAACATCGGCAGCGGGAAGAGTCCTGCAGGATGATCGCATTTACGGCACGGAAGTATTTTCCACCGCTGATACCGAATGCCATCCCGGATGGTATCTGTGGCCGTCACTGGAGGAAAGCAAAAACTACACGCAATCCGATGGGCCGTGCATCCAAGTTAAAGCGCGGATCATCGACATTCACAAGGCGGGTAGCAAATGGCGGTCGAGGGCGATTTGGGTGATCGGAGAGGCGAAATAATGCCAAACGACATGCACGGCCTCCTCTGGCTGGATCATAGGCCAATTCCAAAGGACTACAGGACTATGACCACGAAGATCGCGGTTGCATATCGCCAATTCAAGAGCTTCCTGAATCGCCTCGTACTGCTCCGGCTCAAGCGGGTGTGGAGTATCACTCGCCCCTACAACTGGGAGCTGCAGGTGATGCTGGCAATCCTCGCGGCGGTGTGGGTTGCAATTGGATTTGCGTTTCTGGCGGGGGTGTGGAGATGAAGAGATGTCCTTTTTGCGGTGCCTCCAACGATGGATGGCTGAACCTAATAATAGTGAATGATCCCAATGGTTGCACCTACATTTATTGTTCCATGTGCAAAGCCAAAGGCCCTCATTCCACAAGCTGAACCCAGGCAGTCAAAGTCTGGAATAGCCGAACCGATTAATAACAGTTTCCATCCCCGCGAAGACCGGGCGGCTAACACCCATTGGGTAATCAAGCTCGGTTGGGGGTGGAGCAATTTATAAGGTCCGGCCCTTAATGAAAAACTACGCTACTTCTCAACTGGTGACGGTTGAGCGACAAGGGGACGCGGTAATACTTGCGCAGGCAAGTCATCCCGGAGTCTTGACGGACCTTTCCAAATTTGATCCGCACAACCAGACTGAGAACCTGAAGCGGATCACAGTAAGCCGCACGTATCGGCGGTGAACAAACGGTGGCCGGACCGCTTCCGGCAGTCAATCGGAAAGAGCATTTAAGATAAGGGCCGTGGATGCGCGGGGAGCCAATAAGAGGGAAATATGAAAATAACAGCTTACGAATGCGATACATGCCACTCGATCACCAAAGATCCTCCGAAGTTCAATATCGAGTCGTGGCGGGATTACTTCAAGGTAACAGAGTATCGGTCGTATTCCAGCGAAACCGCAGCCTGTGGCAATGACTGTGCGCGTGGAGCTTTTGAGGCTTGGTTGGTAGCACAGGACAAGCCGGAAGAGCCGATTCTCGAAGATGAGATCGCCGTCAGTTCGTCGGCGTCGCCCATTGAGCCGAAGCACATTTCTTTTAACGGAATTCAACCCACGTAGGGGAATCATGGAACCAACGAAACGTAAGAGCGGGCCGCATTACACAAACGTACAGAGGGATTCTCATGGAGGAATCCTACTGACTTACGACCTGAACGACTTAATCGCCGACAAGCACCTAGTAGAAAACCTTGCCATCAAACTGAGTGATGCCCGCAAGGAACTCGCGGCACTCAAGGCGAAGTCCATATGGGCGATCGCTTGGGAGAGGATAAGGGGGAAATAATGGCAACTACTTACTTACAGGACAAGGAGTTTCTCAATGCCGTCATAGGCGATTCTATTCTTGAACCAGCGATTGAGTGGATTGCCAGCAACATGGACCCAGAAGAAGTATTCGATGATAGGAAACTCGAAACCTGGGCAGAAAACAACGGATATGTGAAGGAATAAAATGATCCAACTTGACCGCGCAACGCATACATACAGCAACAACCTTCCGAGTGTGACGCAGATTCTAAAGAGCGTTGGCCTCATTGACACAGCCTTTTACACAGAAGAGGGACGCGCGCGCGGTTCGGCGGTACATCTGGCCTGTGAGTATTTCGACCAGGGCGACCTTGATGAAGACTCCCTTGATCCGCAAATTGCCGGATACCTGCAGGGATACAAGGACTGGGTTGCTCACTATGGGCGAGAGTTTACCTGGATAGAACTTCCGATGCAGGACAAAACCGGGATTTATGTAGGAACATCCGACCGCATTCTTGACAGACGCCCACGGCAATTATGGGACATCAAAACGGGACCGCCGCAAAAGTGGCACAAGATCCAGGGCGCGGCCTACGTGAACATGATGGACGATCCCTTCTCGTATTCCCGATACGGCCTGTATCTCAGAAGCAGCGGCAAATGGAAGGTTGAGGAATTTCCGAAAACCGAATACATGGCCGACCTAGCAATTTTTCAATCAGCCTTAAATATCTACTATTTCAAGGAGCAAAAATAATGGCGGAACAGCTTCAGGAAGTCGAACTTGAGCAACAAGCATTAACGTGGCCTCAAAAGGCCAAGGCAATCATCATTGCCGATCGGGACTCGTACAACCAGGGCGCAGGATTGCTAATCAATATCGCGGACCTTAAAAAAGAAATTATCGACCATCACAAGGAATCAAAGGAAAAGGCGTTCGCGGCTCACAAGGCAATCGTGGCGGCAGAGAAACGGATGCTCGATCCGCTGGTTGAGGCCGAGACAATCATCAAGCGGTCTCTCGGTGTTTTCATCCAGGAACAAGAGCGGATCCGAATTGAGGCCGAGCGAAAGGCGCAGGATAAAGCCCGGAAGCGCGAAGAGGAAGCGCGGCTGGCTCTGGCGATCGAGGCCGAGAAACAGGGAGCGACGGCGGAAACCATACAGGAGATCGTCGACACTCCCATGCCGATGCAGATATCAGCGATTCTCCCGAGTTTCGCTTCGGCCCCTGGAATATCGTCCGGCCGCAAACCCGTCTATCGGTGGCGCGTGGTCAATGAAGCGTTGGTGCCGCGTGAATATCTGGCGCTGAACGAAGTCAAAATCAATGGCGTTGTCCGTGCAATGGGCGCAACCGCGAAAATTGCCGGGATCGAAGTTTACGAGGACATTCCCAATATCGCAATCAGAGCAAGGAGATAGCAATTATGAATAACGGAGAAGCATTGATGCACGACAGCCCAGGAGCCTTAACGCAATACCAGCCGGAGGCAGTAGAGCTTTCGGTTGATGAGATAGTCCGCAAGGTTGAAAAGGTGCGCGAAGTGGCAGCCCGAGTAATGAAGGAAGATATCCACTTCGGCACAATACCGGGAACTCAGAAACCAACACTATATAAGCCTGGCGCAGAAATTCTCGGTCTTACTTTTATGATGTCGCCCAAGTACGAAGGCGAACGGAATCCTATAGACCTTGCCAGCGGCCACCGGGAATACATTATTCGGTGCGATATGTACCACAAGGTAACGGGAAGATTCCTCGGGTCCGGTGTTGGCTCCTGTTCTACGATGGAGAGCAAGTATCGATTCCGCCAAGGTCCGGTTGAGCCAACCGGGAAGCAGGTTCCAAGTGAATATTGGGACTACAGGAAATCCGATCCCAAGAAGGCTCAAGAATTGATCGGCGGCAAGGGATTCTCCACAAAAAAGATTGACGGCAAATGGCAGATTTGCAGGGCCGGAGAAGTAGTCGAGAATCCAAATATATCCGACACATACAACACCGTGCTGAAGATCGGTGCAAAGCGGGCCTACATTGACGCAACACTGAAAGCAACGGCGGCCTCCGAGGTCTATACACAGGATCAAGAGGATATATTGGAGAACGATGAGGTTCTTCATGGGTCCGGCACGGTAGAAGGCAATGACCATCCGGCGGGTAAGCCCCCCATCCAGCAACCCCAGCGCAAGTCGGGAACGCAGACCCCGACGAATGGCAATGTCATATCGGAGCCGCGTCGAAAGCGCCTCTACGCCATATCAAAGACCGCCGGTTATACTGACGAGCAATTCAAGGCCGTGATATCCGCGTGCGGGTATTCCAGCTCCACGGAAGTCCTCACAAAGCACTATGACACCATCTGCGAATTCATTGAAGGCACCCCGGTAGAACAGGTAAGCGCAACTCTTGACGCCCTTGCCAAGTGGTGCAAGGAAAACTAACCATCCACCCACCGAGGTCGAAGGGCCCCGGAGAAAGGGGAGTATGAGTAATTCAAGCAGTTCATCAAGTGGAATCGGTTTCGCAGGATTACTGGCGATTCTTTTCATCGCCTTAAAGCTCACCCATTACATCACATGGTCTTGGTGGTGGGTTCTGGCTCCGCTATGGATTCCCGGAAGCATATTACTGGCGGTCGCGGCATTCTGCCTTCTCATGGCCGCAATAGCGCATTTTGTGGACGAATAGCCAAATGCCCCTCAAGCAAAATTGCACCCTAACCGCGCGTGAAGTGGCAGACGAAATCGGCGGGAGTCCAAGCGGCATTGAGAAGCTAACCGTGCAGGCAATGGCAAAGCTCAAGCGCAATCCCAGATACCGCAGACTGTGGCTTGAGCATGGGCAGGAGCGGCGGTCGAATAATGTGGGGACGGTAGCGAAAGACGAACTATGAAAGATCTATTCGGTGACAAGGTTGAACGCGCAATCGAACTCCTGAGAATGTACCAGCCCAAGGATACGCCCTATTACGGCTGTTTCTCGGGCGGCAAAGATTCCTGCGTCATCAAAGAGATTGCGCGTCTTGGTGAGATTAACGTGGTTTGGCATTACAACGTGACCACGATTGACCCGCCTGAACTTTGCCGATTCATAAAGCGAGAGCATAAAGACGTAGTCTGGGAAGTACCTTTGGTTCCGTTTTTCAAAAAGGCGATGACCGAGGGTTACCCGATACGGAATATACGATGGTGCTGCCGAGTATACAAGGAAAGTCGGGCTCCCATCGGAGAGGTGATGATTTTTGGAGTAAGGGCCGCAGAATCACCGAGACGCGCCAAGAGGTGGAAGGAAGTTTCGGCGTATACAGCAACTCAGGCGTATGTAATATCTCCAATATTTTATTGGCAAGACGATGAGGTTTGGAGGTTTATAAAGTCAAGAAATATCCCATATTGTGAGCTTTACGATAAAGGATTTAGCCGGATCGGATGCGTCGGATGCCCCATGTCCAGCAATCGCGCCAAAGAGTTAAAACTTTGGCCTCACTTCGAGCGTGCCTGGATGAAATTATTTGAAGACCTATGGCACAAAAGAAGCGGTAAACCTCAAAGGGATGGAAGGAGGTGGTTTGGGGATCGCCATTTTTCATGCTGGATGGAAATGTGGGAATGGTGGCTAAATGAGACTCCATTGCCAAATGACGACGAATGCCAAGGAATTCTGGATATGTACTCATAGGACGTTGGCAAAACAGGAATGGGGAGAGTGACATGGATTACATATATCGCATCCAAGATAAAGACGGGCGCGGACCATGGAAACCTGGGTTTAGCCGTTACTGGTGCGAAGACAAATCAGATGAAGTCCATGCGAAGCTAAAGCCGTGGCCGTTGGAATTTGGACTTGGAATTCTTGATGCTGTGAATAACTACGAGCACGTGGCATGTGGCTGTACGAGTCCAGAACAACTGCGAACTTGGTTTAGTGAGATCGAATATGGAAGACTCCTGAAATACGGATACATGGCCTTCCAGATTGTTCCGTGGCGGATCCTCGCCCAATCAGATATTCAGTGCGTCTTTACCACTCGAAGGCCGCTAAGAAAAGAATCATTGCTGATTGACCTCTACCCTACAAATGGAGACTGACATGACCACAGAAGATCAATTAGTGGATATCGTACAGCGGATGGGAGAGAAGATCGAGGAGCAGTGGAGGCGCATTGCAGCCCTAGCCGGCGATCTGGACGCTTGCGTTAAGGAATGCACCGAATTGGAGGCCAGGAACTCCACCCTTACTGCACAGGTTGAGAGGTTGATGGAAGGCATATCGACCATCGGACAAATTCGTCGGTCGAATCTCTATCAAACCTGCATTGACTGTGATGGCGATAGGTGTGGCCACGGAGCAAATAGAGACTTAATTATGCAGCAAGTCACTAAGCTCCTTAATGAGAAGGGCTCCGAATGATCAACCTAACCGAAGCGCAAGAATATCTTGACGATATACCGGATGCCAGAATCAAATCGGAATGTCCCGACCTCCCCGAAGCGATCCGTCTGCTCAGAGAAGCGAGAAGTATTATCGAAGAAGCTATTGCACAGCTTGAAGTATGCGGTAGCGATCAGCAATTAGAGCAGGCTGATCAATGGCTTTCGGAGGTGCAACCGTGAAATGCCCAAAATGCGAGAGTAAAGATGTCAGCAAAACAGTCTTTAATGATTATGGAAACAACGCGGTTTTCTGCTGTAATAACTGCAAGATATTATTTGTTGACTGGCAACAATCCATCATCGACCAGCAGAAGCAAATAATAGCCGATAATAATCTGGCGTTCTCCAACGCCAATGAAATTATAGGGAAACAAGAGCGGACCATCGACCAGCAGAAGGCGGAGATTGAAAGATTAAACAATGCTTTGAGTTTGCATGAAGAGAAAGACCGCATTGCAAACCAAAATATAGTTGCAGTCGAGCATGAAATCTCCCGCCTCCGATCCATCTTACGGGGGATTGCGGAACATGAGCATTGTTCAATAGATTGCATGTGGCATTGGCCAGAAGATTCTCACCAGAAACAAGGTCACGCTGAGGGCCACCGTTGCTGTGCCGAGATCGCACGGAAAGGGCTGGATCCTGTGGAAGGAGTGAGATGAACGTAATCGGCTCATACCTCGGTATCGATCCCGGTGCCAGCGGCGGCATTGCAATCCTGACGCCTGATGGCATAGCGCAAGCATGGCGCATACCGAAGACCGAATCCGACCTGGCGCAGCTCTTTGAATCGCGCATCGTCCCTGCCAGAATCGCCTATTGCCTCATTGAGCGCGTTCACAGCTTCCCAGGCGCCGGAGTTGCCAGCATGTTCACCTTCGGGCGCAACGCTGGAATCCTGATCGGTCTGCTATTAGCTCACAGCATCCCGTTTGAGGAGATGGAGCCCCGGACATGGCAGAAGGCTTTGGGAATTCCGGCCAGGGTGAAAAGGCCGAAGAAGCCCAAGCCGATGATGCAGTATCCGGCAGAGGAATCGCACACGGAGTTTAAGAACAGGCTTCGCAGCAAGGCGCAGACGCTATTCCCGGCGCTCGACATCACACTGGCGACGGCGGACGCGCTTCTGATAGCGGAAGTGGCACGGAGAATTCAGGTGGGGTACCAGGGGAGGATGACGGCATGAGCCTATGTAACATTCACAATTTCACGAAAGGAACTATCAAATGAACACAATGGATCTTCCAGTGAAACTCAGCGAGCAGGAATTGATTATCAAGGGCAACGAGCTATCCGTTCATATTCAGGAATTGGACGTCGTTGAACTCCAGAAAAAGAGCGCCAATAGCGCGTTCAAGGATGAAATCGACAAGCTCACGGAGCAGGTTTCACGGCTCGCAAAGATCGTGCGTGAGAAAAAGGAATACCGCGAAGTGGAAGTGACCGACCGCAAGAACCTTGAGCGCATGACGATGGACACCATCCGGCTTGATACCAGAGAGGTCGTTTCCTACCGCGAACTCAAAGGCCATGAACGCAATCTCGGACTGTTCCCGGCGGAGGTAGCAGCAGCAGCGGCGGCAGCGGCGGCAGAAGAGGCACTATGACCCGACTATCAGAAATTGTGGCATGGCTGGAGGCGACGAAGTGAGCAATCAAAAGAATGGCATTAGTTGGACGGATGAGACACTCAATGTAGTCACAGGTTGCACTCCGGTAAGCGAAGGCTGTGCTCACTGTTATGCTGCACGGATGGCAAAACGGCCTATCGGCGACTTCACCGGCGGCCGTAAGTTCTCGGAAATTCGGTTGCATCCGGACAGGCTTGAAAAACCGCTGCATTGGAAAAAACCGAGGAAGATTTTCATCTGCTCTATGTCGGACTTATTTCACCCCGCCGTACCGGATGAATTTATCGACAAGGTTTTCGCCATGATGGCGCTATGCCCGCAGCACACGTTTCAATTGCTCACCAAGCGACCGGAAAGAATGCTCGCATATTTGACGGAGACTGCAACGGAGGGCGGTAGATTATTTTATGGAATACCTCCAGATTGGATTTGGCTCGGCGTCTCCTGCGAGGACCAGGCCGCTGCCGATGAACGGATACCACTGCTGCTGCAGACTCCGGCTGTCGTTAGGTATGTGAGCTTTGAGCCGTTACTGGGGCCAATTAAGCTTTCAAGACATCATGCATGGTGCCCAACCCATGATTTCGATGGAGGATTTTGCACCGGTGAGTGTTCGGACCGAAGATATCTCAATTGGGCAATTTGCGGCCCAGAGACCGGACCAAAACGCAGAATTGTGAGTATTAGCGATGTCCGCAGCCTTGCAGATCAATGCGTATCAGCCGGAATCCCCTTCCACCTTAAGGCTATGGAAATCTACGGGAAGATTGTCAAAAAGCCTGAGCTTGACGGAAAGCAATGGCTGGAATTTCCGGAGGGAAAGGCATGACCACCCTACTGAAATCTGGTGAAGTGGCGCGGAGGCTTACGGTGTCGGAGGTGGGCATGAGAACTGCCCGTGTTTTCCCAAGGCGCATAAAAAAGGCAACTCCGTCCGGCGATCTGGTGTTCACTCGCGAGCCTGGATTATTTAGACCGGATGTTGATGAGGTACATATCTCCGTCACCTTCACATGGGATCTTCCGCGAGCCCACTACCTTGCCGAAGCCTGGAAAGCGATCGCCCCCGTAAAAATTGGTGGACCTGCGACCGGGATGCGTGGAGAGTCCTTTGTTCCTGGGATGTATCTAAAAAAAGGCTACGTCATCACCAGCCGAGGATGCCCGAATAATTGTTGGTTTTGCGAAGTTCCAAAACGCGAAGGTAATGTGCGGGAGCTGCCAATCACCGAAGGATGGAATGTCCTCGACGATAATCTGCTGGCCTGCTCTGAAAAGCACATCCTTGAAGTGGTAGACATGCTGCGGGGCCAGAAACACAAAGCGGAATTTACCGGAGGCCTGGAGGCAGCACGCCTCACAAACCCTATCGCGCACGCGTTGCGCTCCATAAAGCCCGATTCAGTTTTCTTTGCATACGACACACCGGACGACTGGGAGCCCTTGGTTAACGCAGCTCAGATGCTATGGAACGTCGGCTTTCCAGTAAAGAAGCATTGCGTTCGCGCATACGTTCTAATCGGCTACCCAAAAGATACTTTGCGCGATGCCGAACGGCGTCTGCGCGCCGTGCTTTCTCTAGGTGTGATGCCGTTCGCTATGTTGTGGAGAGAGAAAACGACGGGTATGCATCGAGGTTTCCCATGGGCAGATTTACAACGCAAATGGGCGAGGCCCGCGATTATTGCGAGGGTGGCATGACCAGCAGGGAACTGGCCCAAGAATTGCAATCAGCGGGGAAGTGATATGCCCCAACCCTCACGTACCGGCATAGGCCGATGTCCATATTGTCAGGAGATTATTTATGAGTGCTACATTAACCATGCGCTGTTCAGGTGCGCGGAATATGATAAGCGAGTACGAGAAATTCCTATCGTCAAAGCGGATCGTGGCGGAGAAGACGGGGGTCGAGATACCAAGGGAACAGATAAGCCCAGTCCTGTATGACTTCCAACGGGATTTGACACGCTGGGCGCTACGTCGCGGCAAGGCTGCGTTATTTGAAGATTGCGGCCTTGGCAAGACGCTGCAGCAGCTTGAATGGGCGCGGCACGTTGGCGGGAAAGTCTTGATAGTTGCGCCCTTGACCGTAAATGAACAGACGATTAAAGAGGGAATAAAGCTCAATCTTGAAGTCAAAAACGTTCGGGATAAATCAGAAATAATCCCAGGCGTAAACATCACAAACTATGAAATGATCCGTCATTTCGTTGATGCGGATTTAGACGGAATCGTTCTTGACGAATCCAGTATTCTAAAGTCAGTCGATGGTGCAACAAAGAAAATACTCCTTGAACATTTCACACATATACCATTTCGCATCTGCTGTACGGCAACTCCTTGCCCAAACGATATAGCCGAGATCGCCAACCACTCTGAATTCCTGGGAATAATGAAACGCCAGGAAATGCTTGCTTCCTTTTTCGTTCACGATGAGGATGGATGGAGATTGAGGGGACACGCGAGGATACCATTTTATCGTTGGCTGGCATCCTGGGCGATGGCCATGAAATCACCGGCTGATTTGGGATATGATGCCTCTAAATTCAAGCTGCCGGAACTAAGAATTCACGATGTAATAATTCCCACAGAATGGAGACGAGAAGGCAATCTATTCCCCGGAGGGCTTCACGGCATCGGAGATCGAGTAAACATTCGAAAGCAAAGCGTCAAGGATAGAGTCAAAGAAGCGGCACGAATCGCCAATGAAGCGGACGGACAAGTTATTATATGGTGCGGATTGAATGATGAATCGGTTTCAGTCAGCAAGGCCATAGAAGGATCTGAAAATCTCCAAGGCAGCGATAGTCACGAACGAAAGAAAAGCGTAATCGGGCGCTTTCTATCTGGGGAATTGCGCGGTCTGGTGACCAAGGCAAAAATAGCAGGATTCGGCATGAACTTCCAATGCGCTCACACTATGATCTTTATGGGCATGGGGGATTCCTATGAAATGTATTATCAGTGCATCCGGCGCCAGTATCGATTCGGCCAGAAAAAACCCGTTGACGCTTACATAGTCGTAACGGATCATGAAATAGAAATTGTTGACAATGTGAGAAGAAAAGAAGTTGAAGCCGAAACGCTTTCGCGGGAAATAATATCCGCAGCGAGGGAATACGAGATGGAAGAATTAGGTAAGATTCAGCATCAAGAATCCATTGAGTGTGGAGAATGCAGCGGCGAGGATTGGAAACTATATCAGGGCGATTCTTGCGAGGAGCTTAAAAAACTGCCCGATAATTCAATAGACCTTTCTATTTTCAGCCCACCATTTCTCGCGCTCTATACCTATTCTGCAACCGAAAGGGATCTCGGAAACTGCCGAAATGATAAGGACTTTTTCGAGCATTTCAAATTTATCATTGACGGGATACTGCGTGTCACAAAACCAGGCCGTTTGTGTTGTGTCCATTCGGCCCAGACTGCGACAACCCTGACTACTCATGGCGTCATTGGCATGAAAGACTTCAGGGGAATGCTCTGTGAGCAATTTGTTAAGCGGGGTTGGATTTACCAAGGAGAAGTTTGTATCGACAAAGACCCCCAAGCCCAAGCGATCAGAACTCATTCCAAGGGATTGCTTTTTGTCCAACTCAAAAAAGATGCTTCCTGGCTCCGACCGGCGATGGCAGATTATATTTTGGTATTCCGTAAGCCGGGAGAAAATCAAATTCCAATTCATCCCGATATAAACAACGAAGAATGGATCGAGTGGGCGCGTCCGATCTGGTATGGAATCCGCGAATCCGATACACTGAACAAAGCGGAAGCCCGAAGCGAAGAAGACGATAGGCACGTTTGCCCATTGCAGCTCGGGACGATTGAGCGGGTTATTCGGCTTTGGAGCAATCCAGGGGAGACGGTATTGTCACCGTTCGCGGGAATTGGGTCCGAGGGATATGTGGCAATACAACAAGGCCGAAAATTCATTGGTATTGAATTAAAGCCCTTATACGCCAGAACTGCAGCCCGGAATATCAGATCGGCCGTGGATCAAAAAACTATTCAGGGCGGGCTGTTCGCCGTTTCGTGACCTGCAAAAAGTTTGACATGGGTGGAGGATTGCGGGATAATGGGAAAGAAGTATCCGCCGGCCAGCGGAACTAGATGCAATCGTGGGCGGGTGTAACCTCCAAGGACATCCGCCCGCTCAACCTTGGAGGGGTTGCGTATGTCAAAATATAAACCCATTACGCACGCAGAAATCATTTCCGAAGGTGAACGCCTTACGGGACTTATTCTAAAGGCCGAGGCTCGCGGAGATTCACAAATGGTTGACAGATTGCTGCAGGAAAAACTTCAACTTATTCGCATTCAGGCGGGAATTACAATATGGCAGACGCCCCAAGAGACTTAGAGGCGGAGCAGATCGTCCTTGCCCTTATCCTTATGGATGATAAGGCAATTCATATTGTCAGCGACATGCTGCAGGAATCAGATTTTTTCGCCGAGCATTACAGGATGGCTTACCGCTCAATTCTATCCCTGCAAAAAGAGGGTGTAGCCATTGACCCCTGGACGCTCAAGGCGGAGCTGCAACGCCGCGGGGAGTTCGAGCGTTTCGGCGGCATGCCGGCGCTGGCAAACCTCACGGATGGAGTCGCCCGGGCCAGTAACGCCAAACACTATTGCTCCATTGTGCGCCGGACTTCCGTTTTGCGGTCCCTGATGCAGCTGGCCGGCCAGATCCACGCGCAGGCAGCGGCACAGCAGGACGGCCCGCAAGAACTGATAGAGCGCATCCAGGGGCAGCTTATGGGCTTCTATGGGCGCTACCAAGAGTCAGGCCTCAAGCCTATATCCGAAATTGCCCGCACGGGATTCTCTGAGCTTGAGGAGCGCAAGAAGCATCGGGATGGGTACGGGCTCAAGACGGGATTCTACGATATAGACCGCATCATTGGTGGGTTTCGTCCGGGGAACCTGATTATTTTAGCAGCGCGACCAGGCGGGGGTAAATCCGCAATGGCCGTGAACATGGCAACCTATATCGCATGCGCCGGTAAGCGCGTGGCTATTTTCTCCGTCGAAATGAGCAATACAGAACTCTATTTCCGCATGATCGGGGCAGAGGCGCAGATATCAATCGGTTCCCTCCTGGGCGGATATTTTCATAAAGACCATTGGCTGGGGATCGCCGACGCATCGGATCGCATATCCAAGCAATCAATCCAGATCGACGATTCCGGCAGTCTCAACACCGACCAACTTTGGGCAAGATGCAAGCGGGCAGCGGCGGATGGGGGCCTCGACCTGATTATCGTCGATTATCTACAACTCCTGGGCGGGCCGGGAAAATCGCTCTACGAGAAAGTGACCAACATCAGCCGGGAATTAAAGAAGTTGGCTAAAGACCTGAAATGCCCTGTCATCGCCCTAAGTCAGCTGCATCGGCTCGAAAAGGAAACGGACGAGCCCCAGTTATCCGACCTTCGCGAGAGTGGCGCTATTGAGCAGGACGCAGATGTGGTGATGTTTCTCTGGGCTGGACAGCACGAAGGGGTTCGCAAATGCAAAATAGCCAAGCAGCGAAATGGGCCCATCGGAACTTTCGACATCGGATTTGACGCAGAGCAGACGCGATTTTTCACCTGTACGCAGAATAGGGATTAAAAATGGCGAGAATCCGCACTATTAAGCCGGAATTTTTCAGGCATTACGATCTATTTCAAGCGGAAAAGAAGTCAAAACTACCCCTCAGATTGTCATTTGCGGGACTTTGGACGGCTGCGGATCGGGAGGGGCGTTTCCAATGGCACCCGGAAGCTCTTAAGTTAGACTGCCTACCATACGACAAAATTGACTTTTCGCATGTTTTGAACGAATTAGCGAAGTATAAATTCATCGTCAAATACTCTCAAGATGGCACGGAATATGGATTTATACCATCATGGAATCATCACCAAGTCATAAATTCCCATGAAGCAAAATCAAGGATTCCCGATCCTGCATGTGCATGCATGTGCATTGACGAACAATGCACGGATGGAAGGGAAAAGGAAAAGGAAAAGGAAAAGGAAGGGAAGGGAGGCGCACGTGCAAAGGCACGCGCAACCCAAACCCCAGAAAGCTTTCCAATCAGCGACGAACTGAAAGAATGGGCAAGTAAGAACGTCCCGACGGTCGACGTGGACCGCGAAACCGAGAAATTCCTAGATCATCACAGAAGTAAGGGCGACAGATTTGTAGACTGGCCGGCAGCCTGGAGAAAGTGGATGCGAAACGCAGCCGAATGGGGACATGCGCGCACAACTCCACCTAAACCGGAACCAAGTAAACCCAAACCAGGACTGCCACCCGGTTATGAGTGGCAATACGACGACCAGGGTAAAAAGATCGGGATGATCAATCACAACCCGAGCGTGTGACTTGTCAAACTGAACTTGTGGAGGCCGCATGAGCTACCAAATCCCGGCACTCCTCACAAATGCCGTGCGAGTCCAGACCTCCGGAACCATCGTCGGACATGATTTTGCGGCACCATGCGCAGATTACTCTCATAACCACCGCAAAATATTATCGAGCATCGACGCAAGTAAAATAGCCGCAACAAATCCGCGCACTAAATCCCAGAAATTATCCTCGCTCATCAAACCGCCTCCGAAAATGCCCTAATACCGGCCTCGATTAGGGTACTCACCAACTCTGCCGCCATAATAGCGGCACCCGGACCGCAGAAAGTTGCAACTCGGCGTGCCGCGTATCCCTCGCGGTAGTATACGCGATATGCGGTTTCAGTGGGTTGCCAACGGAAATCTTTTTTACGGCCGTAGTCGTTAATCGATAGTATGTTTTTGTTCATCGGTATTTAACCTCCATTCCATCCCTCCCATGAGCCCGACTCACACTATCGGGCCGAATGCGGGGGACGGGCTACTCTGACTCCGCGCTCTCTGCAAGATACGCATCCATCGCAGGGATAAGCCGATCAAGTGCATCACTCTCCGAAAGCATCTTGTCACCGCCGGAGATTTTAGTATATGCACTCTGATCGGGATCGTAGGCGTATAAAGCCTCATCCTGCTCTTGAGTGCGGAATTCCCCGACTAAAGAAAGAACGCCGCGGGCGAGTTTCTCTGCGCCATGCTCCCAGTCGAGTTCGTGGGTTTGGATAAAATCCCATCTCTCGGATTTTGTGTCTTGAGCCCTTCCGAAGAAAAATGCGGCCGCTTTTACCTGGGCCTTTTGGTATAGCGCGGGATCCGCGCCCTTGATGCTCCTTAGATGCTCCGGTACAAGCTCCATCACTTCCGGAGGCGCCATCAAATCCGCGCCCTCCTGGTTGCCCTGCCCGTACTCGATCATAAGCTGAGCAGCTCGGGCCGCTGCCTCATACGGGGTTAGTCCGCAGCGAGCGCCCTTGTGCCCGCCGCCGTACTGCCCGGACGCTGAGCTGATGTATCCCTTACCGCGCTTGGTGATGATAACAGCGCTATGCATTGGTCACCTCCTTGATATCTTCAAAAGTGGGAACGCGGTTTCCGGGGGTTGATATGGACTCAGGAAAATTCCCGCGCACTCCGACAGCCCTCCACTCCTTGCGAGATATGCCGTCGTCGTCTCCAACTTCGGCGGATTCGAGGCGATACATCACGCTTTCTACCATGCACGTCGGGCGAGTGTCGGCGTGCTTTTCAACTGGCCCACATGCCGCACGTTTTTCAGCCTGGAGCGCCTTTTCAGTGGCGACCAGGGAAGCGTACTCTGGATCAGCGTCATACCTGAGGCCAGCAGCAAGCGCCCGGTCTCTCGCAGCGTCGATCCGGTCTCTTACCGCTGAAAGTTTTTTATTGATATCCTGAATTTTATCTATTGCCATTTTAGATCCTGCTCTCTTCCGCCGGTCTCGCGCCGGGGATCGCGGTGGCTTGATTGCCACATGATAGTTATATATGCATGCGGCGTGCCAAACATCGCAAAATAGGCGTAATCGTGCGTAAGTGTGCATCAATGCAGGATTCTTAGTTATTTTATGCAATGATTTTTATGTCCCGAATCTGAGACATAGCGCTGGTTTTCAGCACTGTATAAATGGTGAAAATGAGCGAAAATGGCTGTAAGTTGTTGATTTTATAGGTGTGTGATTTTCAGCACGTCATGTGCTGGTTTTCAGCACTTTTTGTGTGATGGAGATCACAAAAGGCGGAAAAGTCAAAATCCCCAATGAGAGATTCACTCCCTCGCCAGGGCGCTCGCCGAAGCGGCTCACTGCTGTCGATAGCCGCTTATTATGTGTAGTGTTTTCCACCCGCGCGGTCCCTGCGTTTTTATCATGGATTTCATTTTTCGTCAACAGGGGAAAAATACCGGGGAAATTTTCCTTGACTTTAGAATCAGCGCGGATTATTACTCTTATATGCCCATCCTCAAGAACGCCAAGCATGAAAAGTTTTGCCAGTTGGTGGCACAAGGCAAGGATGCTGCACCTGCTTACATCTATGCGGGATATGCCCCAAAAGGATCATACCAAAACGCATCGCGCTTGATTAGGGTTGATAAGATCCAATCCAGAATAGCCGAAATCAAAAATAAAATCGTCGCAAAGATTGAAAATAAAAGCATTGCGGTGAAGGAGAATCGCGTCGCCGTCCTCGAAGATATCTCAAATCGGCTCCGCCAGGTGATCGCCGAGAGAGCAGCAGCGGAGGACATGATTGGCATCCCGGGAGGCACTACGGGGCTGCTCGCCCACGACCAAAAGGGCGTGGGGTATGGGCCTGCATCAACAGTGATCGACGTTTATGAGGTAGATACGCCGCTGCTTAAAGAGCTACGCGAGTACCAAAAGCAGGCCGCCATTGAGATGGGGCAGTGGGTTGAAAAGGGTGATATCACAAGCAATGGAGCGCCAATATTGAGCGGAGCTGATATTGTCTACATTAAGCCTAAATCCTAAGCCAGTCCGCGCACGAGTGGAAATGCCTGAATGCATGCAGCGCCTTTCGGAGCCGCATCGATACTATGTGCTATATGGCGGCAGGCTTGGGCTTAAAACGTGGTCGGTAGCTCGGCACCTACTTACGCGCGGAATATTTGAAAAAATACGCGTGTTGTGTGCCCGTGAGACAATGGAAAAGATCTCCGAATCTGTGCATACAACATTGGTCGATCAGATAGCGCTTTTGGGATATCAAAGATACTATGATGTCCAAGAGAAAAAAATCCAGGGCACCAACGGAACACGATTTGTTTACACCGGCCTGCAATCAGTGATCCGAGACAAAACAGCCCTAAAAGCCTATGAGAGTTTTGATGCGCTTTGGGTTGAGGAGGCCCAATCCTGCTCACATGCCAGTTGGATGACGATGATTCCAACGCTCCGAAAAAAAGGATCGCAATTTTTCGTTACTTTCAATCCGGAATTGGAGACCGATGATACTTATAAGCGTTTCATCTTACAAACACCTCCAGATTGCTGCCTAATAAAAACCTCTTACCGCGATAATCCGTGGCTCTCCAAAGAAGCGATTGACGACATGGAATATTTGCGAGCCACGGACCCCGATGAGTTCGAGCACGTCTATGAGGGAGCGTGCGTGCAGAACGTCAGAGGCGCAGTGTTCGCAAAGGAAATGCGCATAGTGGACGCAGAGCAGCGGATACGCGCTGTGCCGTACAATAATAGTCGGCCTGTTGACGCCTTTTGGGACATTGGGGACCGCTGGACTGCAATTTGGCTCGCCCAGGCGTTTCCTTTTGAGACGCGCATGATCGAGTACGCCGAGTATGAGGCGTCATCTCTCGCCGATATCGTCCGCGACTTGCAGACCAAAGGCTATCTGTACGGCTGCCACTGGCTGCCTCATGATGCCCGAGCGCCACAGCTCAGCACAGGCCGCACAATCGAGGAGCAGTTGCGATCCGCTGGCTATAAGGTGCAGGTAGTTCCCCGAGTGAGCGTGAGCGCTCGCCTCAACATGCTCCGGCTGGCGTTCCCTCAGCTCTGGTTCGATGGCGATAAGTGCGCGGACGGCCTGCAACGACTCCGGCACTACAGATGGAGTCCGGAAGGCACGCTGGGAATAGAGCACAGGGAGCCACTACATGATGTTAATTCCCATGCTTGTCTTGTGGGCGAGACAATAGTTCGCATGACGCGTGGATACAAACGCATTGACCAAATTACACCAGGAGAGCAGGTATGGACTCCGCGAGGGCCAGCAACCGTTCTACATGCTGGATTTGTCAAAAAAACCAATGATCTTATAACCATTAAAACAACATGCGGAAAGACTCTAACTGGCACACCAGAGCATAAAATATTTACAAATCGCGGGTTGATTAAGATGGACGCATTGCGTTATACTGATCGCATCTTAGGAGGGTGTGAATGGTCGAGCAAGGCGATCTCATTTTTTTCAAAGGTGACGAATATAGGCTATCGGGAAATTATTACAGGCGGCACAAATGGTCAACTCCCGGTCCATCCAATTTACATCGAGCAATCTGGGAAGACGCTAATGGACCAGTGCCGGAAGGCCATGAGGTTCATCACAAAGATTTTAATCCCCTCAACAATCAATTGGAAAACCTTGAGCTTTTACCCGAATCAGAACATCAACGTATGCATACCATCCTCAGAAGAGAGCAAGGCATTCTCAAAAATCCCTCCGAGCTCGCGCATCAACGGGCCGCAGAATGGCATGGATCGCCAGAAGGCATCGAATGGCATAGAAAACACGGAACAAAATGTTGGGAAGGCCGCAAGCGCGTTGAGTCAACTTGCCTTATATGCGGTACGGTCTATCTTGCTGCTTTCCCGGGTAGGGCGAAATACTGCACTCCGGCATGTTCGCAAATGGCGCTCAGAAAACGCCGAGGATTACCGGTCGGTGTACGACCTTACAGTCAAAAACCACGCGTGTTATCAAGCAAACGGAATCCTTGTCAGCAACAGTGATGCGCTATCTTACATGGCTGTCGTCGTCAAAACCCCGACTAACCGTGAGCCATTGCCTCAGCGCAAGAGGCCAATTCCAGTGAGCCCATGGGTGTGATAATCATTTCCTTTTGTGGGATGGTCGGATTTATGCTATGTATTTACCTAGCGAGGATTGAGCGATGAGAACCAAGATCAGCCGCGCAGCCGCCCAGAGAATCCAACAGAAAGTAACAATGCCGAAGCCCGAGTTTATCGCCGAGCATCGCAAGCTTGTTAAGGTGCTTAAGAGTGGTTCACGGGCCGCACAGCGCAAAGAGGCCAGCGACCAGGCAAAGGAGTTGCAATAATGGTAGCACTCAACCCAGCGGCAGCGAGCCGCATCATGCAACGTCTTAACTCCGGCAGCACTGGCCGGACAGAGGCTTATCCGATTGCCACTCGCGCAGTATCGCCTCCGCGTTATCCCCTGGAGGGCATGAGGGGTCGTCTCAAAGGATGGAGCCGACGGGGTAATGCCTTCGGGCGAGCGGGGAGCGTGTAATGCAAGATCGAGCCGAGAAGCACCGAATTAATCGCATACTCGCAAACCATGGGTTGCCCTCGCTTGAGGCTCCTCGCGGACTCATGGAAGCGCTGGGAAGCAAGATCCGTGATCACGAGCATTTCAGGTCATTGCTTGCCCGATGCGAGCCACGAGAGCGTCAGAGCATTTACGACAGCCTCAAACCACACCTGCATTTCAGCCCGCTTCCCTTGGACGTTTACATTGCGCGATCGGCCGACCTGGCGGAGCGTAAGCAATTGCCGATGATCCGCGAGGATGGCAGTTTTGCAGAGTATCGGCCGATGGAGTTTAAGACGTTCTGGAGCACGATTGTCAAGCTTTCCGTTATGTCGGCAGAGCGGTTACAGCAGGCATGGCGCTATCTCATGCGCGACATTCCCGAGGATAAGGTGGATGGCGTGGTTTTCAAGGTGCATCAAGTTCTCTATAAACCCACGCAAGAGCCTTATTTGCGGATATCGGCTGGGATTTACCTCGACGGCGAGGCGCAGAGGATACAATGATTTTCAATCTATTCAAAAAACTCCGGAGAGAATATCGCGTATATCGCTATGGTCATTTCAAGGCTTGCGAGATGGAGTATTTACCTGATGCCGCCAAAGAAATGGCGGATTTTATAGACAAGCAAGCATCCGAATATGTTTTTAATAGGTTAAAAATAAATGACGCCCTGGACGCGCAATCAGGTTAAAAAGCTATTGAGTTCCAGCTCTCCCCTCACCCCGGAACAGCAGGAAAAGATGAAGGCGGAATTGCACTCCAACCCGGCCCTAGGAAAACAGCGCAAGGGATCAAAGGCAATGAAGAGGTCGTAATGATTGAAATCAATTTATTGCATTCATTTTATTTGATTCCACCAAGGCCAACTTGTAAGCAAGATAATATTTTGTCTGAATGCCCGGGATGTGGCGTTTTACTTTGGAGAAGAGCATCAAGAATAAACAGCTATTGCTATAAATGCAGGCCTTTGAATACATATCCAAGAGGAAAAGATCATTGTTGTTATACTCACGGCTTAACCGGTTCCCCAGAGTGGCAATCATGGTTTGCAATGCGCCAGAGATGCCTTAGAAAAACAAGTCCTGCTTATAAATATTACGGCGGTCGCGGGATTACAATTTGCCAAAGATGGCTTGATAGTTTCTCTAATTTTTTACAAGATATGGGCAAAAGGCCCTCGAAGGACCATTCCATAGATCGCATTGACAATAATGGCAACTACGAACCAAATAATTGTCGCTGGGCTACATCCAAAGAACAAAATAACAATCATAGGCCGCCAACCCATACGCATTGCCACAATGGTCATAAATACACCTCGGAAAATACTTTGCCGTTGGGGTTTCGCAGCAATAATCCAAGATGCAAAATATGTTTTCTTGCTACGCGGAAAAGAATAAATGAAAGACGAAGAATTACTTAAAGAAATAAGAACGAGATTTGATTATTTAACCGACCGCTGGCGCAAGGCGCGCGAAGAGCGCAAGATCGACTATCGCTACCTTCTCGGTGACCCCTGGGATATCAAAGACCGCAAGGCCCGCGAGGATGTCGGGCGCCCATGTCTCAATCACGATGAGTTGCGCCAGTACATAAACCAGGCAATCAATGCCGTTCGCAAAAATAAGCGCGGGATTAAGATCGATCCGGATGGCAAGGGCAGCGATGAGAAGAGCGCAGAGCTTCGGCAGGATCTTATCCGCACGATTGAGTACAAGTGCGGAGCGCCGAGCATTTATATAACAAGCGGATTCGAGCCGGCCGTGCGCGGTTCATACGGTTTCTTCCGCATCACCCGCCAATACGTCGGCAAGTCCTTCGATCAGGAAATCGTCATCAAGCCGCTGCTCAATCCCGACGCTGTGCTGTTCGACTGGGATTGCAAAGAGGTTGATTGGAGCGATGCAAAGGATTGCTTCATTCTGGATTGGATGCTAAAAAGTGAGTTCAAGCGCAAATACAAAAATGCCGAAGTCAAGGACTTCACGGCAGATATTCGTGAATCGGCCCCGGCATGGATTCAAGAAGACAGGGTTCTAATAGCTGAGTATTGGCGCGTGGAAAGCAAAACCACAAAGCTCTATCTTATGGAAAATGGCGAGATCATCAACCATAAACCCGAACAGGGCTACGAGCCCCTAGCCGAGCGCGAATATGAGGACAAAACCGTTGTGCAGTACATCACCAACGGCGTCGAAATCCTGAAGAGCATCCCGCAGCCGGGTGAAATACTGCCGATAATCCCGGTACTTGGCGAGGAAATCTGGGTGGATGAAGGACTCGGGGCCGAACGAAAGCTTCTATCCCTGATTCGATTGGCACGCGATCCGCAAATGAGTCTGGCATACCTTGTGTCTCAGATGGCAGAAGAGGCCAAACTCACTCCAAAGGCCCCGTACATGGGATACAAGGGCCAATTCGAGAGCGACGCCGAAGCCTGGGAGCAGCTCACCTCGACAGCTAGGGCTTACATACAAGTTGATCCAATGGTTGATGGCGCATCCGGGCAGGTTCTGCCGCTTCCCAACCGCATTCAGTTCACGCCGCATTTTGGGGAATATATCCAAGCGCAGGATAGCTGCAGGCGAGCGGTCCAGGCAGCAATGGGAATCAGCCCGTTGCCTACCGCAGCCCAGAGGCAGAACGAAAAAAGCGGCATCGCACTGCAACGCATGCAGGAAAACCAGGAAGTCGGCTCATTCCACTTTCAGGACAATTTCGATAGACAGTTGCGTCTCGCCGGCCGCGTCATGGATTCATGGCTGAACGTGGTTTATGATAGCGAGCGCGAATTAATGCTCCAGAAGAACGATGACACATTCTACCGCGCCCGGCTCAATACCGAAGCGCCGTACATCGACGAGAAGAACCAGGAACAGCAATTCAAGATCGATGAATCGCAGCATCATGTGACTATCAGCACGGGGCCAAGCAATGCGAGTCAGCGAGAAGAGGCATCAGATTTTCTGGATGTGCTGATTTCGAATCTAAAGAATCTACCCATTGCCCCGGAGCAGATGGCCAAGCTCCTTGGTATTGCAATTCGCATGAAGCAACTCGGCCCGCGTGGTGATGAAATGGCCGATCTAATAGACCCTAAGAAAGAAGGCCAGCAGATACCACCCGAAGTCATGCAGCAAGTCCAGCAAATGCAGCAGCAGATGCAGGCGCTAAACGAATACGCTAAGCAGAAAGAAGCTGAAATTGCTGAGTTGCAGAAGAAAATAGATGCGAGCGTCGTTGAAAATGAGTATAAACTAAAGATCGAGCAGATGCGTATCGAGGCAGATTTGGCGAAGGCTGAAATCACGACCAAGGCTCAGAGCATCGAGGAACGTCTCATTTTCGTGGAGGATATGATGAAGCAATTCGATATCCACCAACACGAGGCTTCGATGCAGGCCATGAAGCAAGGGCATGAGCAGGAATTAGCCGAAAAACAGGCGCAACAAGAAACCGCCGCGCCAGAAGCATTGCCGCAGGAAGGCATATAAAATGGCTGCAATTTCTCAACAGCAAAAAGATGACATGGTGGCGATCCTGGATTATTACAAAGCCAAAGTCAATGCCTTGGGACTGGATCCCCAGTGGACTTCGGGCGCAGTGGTCGGCGATCCGGCGCTATCGTACAATCTATTGAGACGTGAAATAGCATGGAAGGGCCTGCAGCTATTTTTCACTGTCCTCCAATGGCTGTGGTAGAATATTTAAATTTAAGGAGCTGAAAATGGCAGTAATAACACAAACTCAGAAGGACCAGACAATCCGGGATCTTAATTACTTGATCGGGAAGCTCGAAGCTTTGGGCCTTGACCCGAAGTGGAGCACGACTACCATGGACAATGAGCACAACGATCCGGCTTTGGCCTGGAATGTCGTGCGCACGGAAATCAACGCGGCCGGAGTTCGCTTGGCTGCGGTATTCGCGACCTGGGTTACATAAAGCAATTATAGTTTTGACAATCTGATATTTGCCTTCTTCCGACGGGAAGCGGGCAAAGCCCCAAAGGGTTTTAAGAGCCGACACCGTATACGGCGGGAGTCGGCTTTTTTATTTGGGGCAAACCTTTTAAGGAGAAATCAATGGACGATAATCTAAACCAAGCTGGGCAGGAAGCAACGTCCACCCCGGCTGCCGAAGCACCAATTAAAGTACCCACTGGAAATGATTATGCCGAATGGCGCAAAACCGGGAAACTTCCGGAAGCGTCCAAGGCACCCGCAAAGGCAGACGCGCAGGATGCCGACTCCGAATCTACGGACGATAAGTCCAAGGATGAAAAAGGCTCCCCCGACTCGGAAACGGGCAAAGACAAAGAGCCAAAACAGGCGAAAACCCGCAGCACGGCCCAGACCCGTCTGGAAGAGGTTTTGGGCATCCTCAAAGAGGAGGATCTTACCCCAGCGAAACTGAAAGCACTAAAAGCCGAAGTGACAGATTTGCGCACCAAACTCGGCAGGACAACGGCGTCAGAAACACCGGAGCAACCCGTAAAGCCGCCCGAACGTCCCAAAAGGCCAAAATACGCCGATTTTGAGGGCAACGAAGAAGCCTACGAAGCCGCCATGGACAAGCATGAAGAGGATCTTGCCGAATGGAAGGCCAATCAGGCCATCGAACGCTACAAAAGAGACCAGGCCGACGCAAGCACGCGCAAGGAGCTTACAGAAAAGCTCGCAGAGGCAGAAAAACGCTACGGGGAAGAAGCTCAGGACATCATTACGTCAACCGTGGGAAAAATCGTCGGGGACGCCAAAATTCCCGTTGAAATAAAGGGTATCATCAACGGTTCCCCCGTCCTAGTCGACCTGATGTATGTCATGGGCCAGAATCCTGAGGATTTGGCGGAATTCATCCAGCTCGCCCGAACAGACCCCGGTGAAGCCATTCGTAAGGCCGTCATTCTTGAACGACTTGTAATGGAAGAACTGGTTGGCAAGAACGGGAAGAAAGATAAGGATGATGCCAATGCGGAAGAAAAGCCTGCCGTAAACTCAAAGAAACTCACAAAAACTCCGCCTCCTCCAGAGGAGCTTGGTGGCAGCAAAGGCGCCCCAGCCGACGAGGTTGCGGAGGCAGGCAAGGCCGGAAACTTCGCGGCATTCAGACGCTCCGCTAATATCCGCGATCTTGCACGAGCGAAAGGCATGTAATGGCAACAAATCAATTCATCAATACCAATTGGGTTAGCATGGAGATATTGCGTCTCCTGTTGAACAAGCTGGTTGCGGCGGAATATTTCAGCCGCGATTGGGAAAAGGATTTCACCAAAGAGTTCGCGGTCGGCAGTTCGGTGAAAATCAAATTCCCCTGGAGGCCCCGCGTCATTGACGGAATGGGCTATGTTCCGCAGGGGATCGAGCGAATATACACCACGGTCAATCTGGATCAGTGGATCCAGATACCTTTCGAGTGGGACGACTACGAACGCGCCGTCAAACTCGAACGAAGCGAAGAGGAGCTGCGCGAGAACTATTGGGCTCCTTGCGCCGCCGCTATGGCGCAGGACATGGATCGTCGCGCTGCGTTGTGGGCCTACCAACATGCCAGCAACGTGGTCGGCATCCTAGGCACGAACGCCACAACCGTGGCAACGGCCTACAGTGCCCGGCAGGTTCTCATGGAGCAGGCTTGCCCTCCCGGTAAGAAAGGCATGTTGATTTCGAGTTCGCAGATGAACAGTCTCGGCTCGAACATCACCAACTTCTTCCAACCAGCCGACGAACTCACCAAGATGTTCAAGGAAGGCGCACTTGGCAAGCTGGCTGGGTTTGACTTCTTCGAATCCAACTCACTGTATTCCCATACTTCCGGAACCTGGGCGAATGTCGTTGGCGTGAGCTGCACCGGCGCCAATCAACAGGGAACATCGCTCATCATCACCGGCACCAACGGGGACACGCTGAAAAAGGGCGATAAGTTCTCAATTGCCAATGTGAACCAGGTAAATCCGATGACACGGGCAATCGTCGGACCGGCGCGGGCGAAAACCTTCACGGTCATGGATGATTACACCCTCACGGGTGGTGCGGACACGATTAGCATTCTCCCGGCGATCTACGGACCGGCGTCGCAGTATCAGAACGTAGATGCGCTGAATATCAACGGTGCCCTGCTCACGCTGTGGCCCGGAAGCACGATCGTCAACGCAACTCCGAAAACCGGAACAATCGGTCTAGGGCTCTCTCGATTCGCTTTCATGCTGGTCGGTGCGAAGTTGTATGTGCCGAAAGCAGTGGAAAAAGCGGGTCAGGCCACGGACCCCGAAACGGGAATTTCCGTCCGCAAAGTCGAGGCATGGGATCCGGTCCGGTCGATGCAAGTCAACCGCATGGATTCACTGCTCGGATTTGGCGATGGATATCAGGACAATGGCGCCGTAACTTGGGCGATGGCATAGGAGGCCAATATGAAAAAATTACTTTGTTTGATTGCAGTGCTTCTGTGCCTTTCGGGTAGCGCCTGGGCGCAGACCACCACGACTTCGACAACCTTGTCGGCTGTGGTTTCTTCAACTTCAACGCAGAATATCCGGGTGACCAGCGCAACCGGATTTGTGGCCGGAAGCACCTATGCTTTTGTTGACTCTGAGGCAATGGACGTGCTCGCCGTAAACGGGACCAGCATCACCGTAATGAGGGGCACCAACGGCACGGTAGCTCGGCTGCATAATAGCGGAACTGCAGTTTATGTCGGTCCGTCCTCCGCATTCGTGTCGTATCCTACCGATCCGGCGGGCCGATGCGTTTCCGGGAACTATGCGTATTTACCGTTGATCAATGTCCGGACAGGCAGTGTTATAAGCTGCACGAATTCTGAATTTGTCGCGGTTCAACGGCAAGTAGGCGGTTTGCTGGGGGCGTACGGCAACAACCTCACGTTGCAGACGTTTTCCGACAATAAGCCAGTCACAATCAATAGCCGGGGATATACCCAAGCCACCGGCAGCTCGATAGGCTTTCAGGTCAAACCGTCACAAAACGTTGCCTCAACCGGCAGCATAATTGGCGGGGAGATCAGCCCGAGAGTTGCCAGCGGTATTACCATGGGCGCTAGTGTAATCGGCCTCCACGTCGATTCCTATCTCAAGGGAACGGCAGTAGGAACGATTACTGGCGATGTTCGTGGTTTGCAGGTCGAAATGATTACGGATGACGCGGGCACCCGCACGATTGGCGGGAATGTCAGTGGCATTCGGATCAGATCGGCTTTTTCGGCAACCGCGATCACGGGAAACTTCGTTCCGATAAGGATCGAAGTTCCTGAGACGATGACCAATAGCCAGACCTATGACGCTGTATTAGAGCTTACCGGCACCGTTCCTCTGGTTTGGAATAGCGCTCCGGGAACTGAGCCCAGTACGGCGGACGGATACATCAAGGTATTAATCAATGGAGTCGCACGGTATATTCAATTGTATTCCGGCGCACCCGTTGATTAATCTTTAACGATCATTCAGGGGGGGGGCGGGCTTTCGGGCTCGTCCCTCGTTCTCAATATGAAAAAGCTCATTCTTCTAATCGCAATTCTGTTATTTATTCCTTTCGTATCGGCTCAGGACAAAGCACCAGAGGAGCCGAAGCCGACGATCACATTGGAAGCACTCCAGTCCCGCCTGCAATTACTCAATAAGGATCGGGAGCAAATGGTGGCAAACGTCAATGCGCTGGATGGAGCTATCCAGGAGTGCCAGCACTGGATCGACCAGTTAAGCACACCAAAGGAACCAAAGAAGGCAAAAGAAAAACATGAGCATAAATGAGCATCGCACTCAAAACGTGTCTGTCCGCTGGACGGCACAACAGAAACGAGAACAGGAAATAGCCCTCTATGGGGGCCAACCGGAGGAAATAGCAATGGCAGAGCGTCAGTTTACGGCAGAAGAGATTGAAAACATGCGTCTTGCAGTAGCGAGGCATGACCAGCATGAGGGGATTAAGGAATTCGACCTGAATAATCCTCCGAAAAAGCAATATATCCACCAGGAATTCCCCAAAATGATGTATCGCGGCGGAGAGCGCAAAGTCGCGCAGAACAGGGAAGACGAACAGGCGGCAATGAAGGCCGGATGGAGCACGAAACCGGGAATGCCGGTTGCGGAGCCGGAACCAGAGGAAACCGAAGAAGAAAGGGCGCTGCGCATCGAAGCCGAAAAGCTCAAGGCGGAGAATGCATCTCTGAAACGAGGACCGGGACGGCCCCATAAGGAGTAGCCCATGGCTACCACAATCGAACTCATCACGGACGCGCTTGTAGAGTGCGGCGTGTACGACATCGGCGAGGCGATCAGCGGCGAACATGTCACCTTCTGCCTGGCTCGCCTCAACCGCATCATCGACCAGTGGGCAGCTCGCAAGGTTTATGTATGGAATGTAGCCTTCACGGCCTACACGCTTACGGCGCTTCATCAGCCGCATTTAATCGGTCCCGGATTGGTTGCGCCCGACTTTGCAGCGCCGAGGCCTGTGCGCATCGAGAATGCCGCGCTGATTCTCACGACTTCAACGCCTAGCGTGGATTTGCCCTTGAATCTCCGCGATGACGATTGGTGGGCAAATAAGCGGGTGAAATCACTCACCAGCAGCGTTCCCACGGACCTCTACTACTCGCCAGACCATCCCAGCGGGGCTCTGTGGCTCTGGCCTATACCGAACTATGCCTACGGACTCCGGCTTGAGACATGGGTGGCCCTGGCGCAAATAACCGATGCTACACTGGCCTTTAGTGCACCCTACGGATATGAATTGGCGCTCATGCTCACGTTGGCAGAGGAGGTTTGCGGTCCCATGGGGCGGAGCGTGCCAACCGACTTAGCGGCAAAGGCGGCACGGGCGAGGGCGGCGATACAGCGGAATAATGACAAGTCCCCGCGAATCGACACGGCCGAAGCGGGCACGAGGGGACGATCAACGCGGGGCGACTTCAATTATTACACCGGTGGGCCTTCTTATCCGTAATATGGGACACGATAATGAAAGACTGGATTGGCGGAGGATACTACAAAGATACAGCGAGGGCCGTAGCCAATGAACGCTGCATCAACCTTATCCCCGAGATTGTTCCCGATGCCCCGACGGCACATAGCCGCGGGCGAATAGTCTTTCATCCCACTCCGGGCTTTCGCGCACGCTACGGGCCGGGGAGCGGCAACGATCCGTTGAATCCCGTGCAAAACCAGATCCGTGGCCTATTCGCCTCAAATGGCCGATGCTTCACAATAGCCGGGGCGAAATTGGCTGAGCTATTATCCGCCGTTGATCCGACCGCCCCCTCCTCGGGATATTACAATCAAATCCACGCACGCGGTATTATGGCCAATGACGGAAAGCCCGCGTGTATCGCCTCGAACCGGTTTCAGCTTGCCATTGCCTCATCGCAGAATACCTATATTTACGATTTGGCGACGAATACGCTTGTGAATGTCGCCGTGCCGCTGGCTCAGGTCCGTTTCGCAGACGGCTATTTTGTCGGATTGACGCCCGATTCTCAGATTATCCGCATTTCGGGGCAGTACGATGGATTAACGTGGGATCCACTCGACTTCGCGTCTGCCGAGGGCGATCCGGATAATGTCGTTGCCATCATCACCGACCACCGCGAGATATGGACACTCGGACGGGAAACCGTGGAAGTATGGGCCGATAGCGGCGATCCGGATTTTCCGCTTGCCAGAATACCAGGCGCACTCATTGAGCAGGGCTGTGCGGCCGCAAACAGTGTGCTCAAGGCGGACAATTCAATCTTCTGGCTTGGCTCTGATAGCCGTGGCAACGGGATATTCTGGCGGGCAAATGGATACACGCCCCAGAGAATCAGCACTCATGCGATCGAGGAATTGCTTGCGACATTCGCGGATCTCTCGGATGCAATTGGCTATGCCTATCAGGAGGATGGACACATCTTCTGCGTCTGGACATTTCCAACGGCAGACAAAACGCTGGTTTATGATTGCGCTACAACGTTGTGGCACGAACGGGCGTATTGGAATAAAGCAACCGGGCTTTGGGAGCGCCACCGGGCGCAATGTCATTGCTTTGCATTCGGGATGCACTTGGTTGGTGACCGTTATTATGGAACGGTTTACGAGCAGTCCGGCGGTTTCACATCGGACGATGGTAATCCGAAAAGATGGTTGCG
>Ga0172380_10002361_pt1 | contig 29351 bp, 57 predicted proteins | sample Leawe162metaG_FD_119747 | JGI IMG/M metagenome (GOLD analysis project Ga0172380, IMG submission 119747) | Leachate microbial communities from a municipal landfill in Southern Ontario, Canada - Leachate well 162 metaG | ecosystem: Engineered > Solid waste > Landfill > Unclassified | place... | reverse complement strand
TCGCCTCCAAGTATTTCAAGCATGAGATTGTAATAAGCATTTTCCATGCTCACGAGAAAGCTGTACTTAAAATTGCGATGTAATCTGACATATTCTACGATCTTCCGGTTCACAATCCTATTCTTTCCCTTTAAGAAGTCCTCTGTTGCAGACTCAAACACCCCTCCGTCTGTTATCTTAAACATGCAGTCATGTGCCACCTCAATCTTTCTTTTCAATACGTCTGGAAATTTTTTACGGTATGGACTGTTTTTATCATAAGTCAGCATGATGAACTGCATGACCTTCTCATTGTCAATCTCCGGTCCGGGATCATCCCTGAAAGCTTTTACCTTTGCGAGATCCTTATAGAATTTAAGTATGCTCGTTCCTTCCGGCACTCTGGACGGATCGAACTGCATAAGAGAGTATTCTTTTTGATGGAAGGATAACGTCATTGGAATAATCCTCCATTATTATAAATTCGTTTACTTGCAATATCGCAATACTCCAAGCTGATCTCTGATAATATCCATTGGAATCCTTCGTTTTGTGCGGATAGAGCACTTGTTCCGCTTCCTCCAAATGGATCATAGGTGATGCCTCCCTTTGGTGTTACAAGTCGTTGAAGGTATTGAATGAGTTTTTTCGGCTTTATTGTTGGATGATTATTCTTTGTAGCTTTTACCTCAGACCACCCGCTTTCTCCGTCACCCTCTCCCTTAAACTCCGTATTGCCTCTTTTTAATTCTGCCTTTGCTTGATTAATTCCAGCTAAAAATTTATCTTCAAATTGATATAGTCCATCATTCCGTTCATCCTTGTCGGCTTTGGCAATGTAAAAGAATCTCGAACACCCTCCCTTGTCATCATAAAATGTATCGCCATCATCTCCTCGAGAAGCATAGTCCCCATAAATTCCTTTTGATTTTCCACTATGTCCTTTTTTTACTTTGGCAAAGGCTCCGGCTTCAGGTGCTTGTTTGTCGAGTTCTCCTGCTGTAAATGGATCAAGTATTATATTTGCAGGGAACCGACCTAATTCGGACGAGCCAACTCTTTCTCCTGCATAACCTCCTTCGTAAACATTCTTGGCCATTTTTGATGAAGACCAATCGCCCTTTCCTCCTAACCTGGGGTCGTTGTTATTTCCAGTTAGTTCAATCCGGCACCCATCAATATTAATCCCTCCTGTACCCCACTTCAAAACATTCTGAGCAACTGTTTTTTCTTCAATCGGTTTTCGTGCTACACAAATTGGTTCATGTGCGGGTTTTAAGGCAGTTCCCCATCCTTCGTATTCTGAGTTGCCTTTGGTGACTTCCCTTTTCATTCCCTTATCATGCCCATAGTGAACATTCCCCTCAGATTTAGAATGCTCCTCAGTATTGCGTTTCCCCCCATCAGGCCATTTATATTCTCCTATCAATTCTCTTTCAGCTCCCTGCAATTTATCTATCTCTTTTCCAATATTCATTGACTTTGGAAACCCAGATCCATATAACCAGAGAATTGAATCCCTTATCTCAAATCCTGCATCTTCAATGGCGCAAACCATTCGGTGTGATGTTCGGGTACCGCCAAAAGCAAGTAAGTAACCTCCGGGTTTTAGAACTCGTAAACATTCTTTCCACATTTCAATATTATAAGCAATGCCGGAGTTATCCCATTTCTTGCCCATAAAACCAAGTTCATATGGAGGATCTGTAACAATCGAGTCAATAAAACAATTCGGCATCCTTGACATTGTTTCAAGGTTTGGCTCACAGTATATTTTATTTACTTCAATCATATCACTGCCAGTATTTTCCTCCGTTGAACTCTGTAATACAATTTCCCCTCATCAATCTTTGAATGAAGGTTATACTGAAGCGGGATGTCAGAAACTTTCCTCAATACCACAGTATCGCCAATTTTCACATCAACACCATCATCTGACTGCCCATCGTCAACATAGTCCCTATTTGGCTTTCCCATGTATCGCACCACACCAAAACTTACATTGGTATTTGATTTGGTGTCCAACCTTACCCATTCCAGGTTGATTTTTTTAAGCCTCTCTTTGGTCTTTTCGAGAAATGGATCACTGCATGGTTCGATCAAACAGTAGCCATTAAGCGGATTTATGAATCCGTCACCATAGACCACAAAAATTCCGTTATAAGGAATGAACACATATCTGTCTTCGCCTTCAAAGAAATATCTCTTGTTCTCTGGTTTTAAGGCATTGATTATCGAAAGATAGTAGATGATTACTTTGTCACCACACTTGACCTCAATATCTGTTTTCCATGGCATTCCAATATTTGGCTTTCCCGTGTACTCCAACTTTAATGGCACTCCCCAAACTGTTCCGGTTACAACTTGATGCCGTTCCGGATTGAAGGATGTGTCAATGAATAGCTCGAATCCTGATTTGAGTTTTATGCTCGTGTTCTCCGGATCGAGTTTGACCAAGATGTAATTGTTCAGTGTTTGCTTATAATCCATGTTGCTCTGCTTTTTTCTTCTGCGCTCTCCTGTCATAATCAAGATTCCGGATACAAGTCATTTTCCCATCTATCTCCATAAACTTGATCTCACCACGTTCTTCCTGTGCCTTGACCCTTAATGCCATCTGTCTTTTATCTTTTCTTGACATGGCGTTGTAAATAGGGATTTCGTGCTGATGCAATCCTATGCGTTGCCCCCGACACATCACAATTGTCCAATTTTCAACAACCTCTGTTGCCTTTAAAGGTTCGGGTTTGCTGATCGGCTTTTTCCATAACCAATACCGGAGCCACCGCATCACCCTTTCAAAAAATCTGATTATCTCTTCTTTTTTTATCATCGTGTCAAAATTAAAACTTAATTACCAAAAATGCAAAGACCCTCCCAACACGTGAGAGGGTCGTACAAAAAGAAGAGCAGTAGTGTTGTCGGCATTCAACACTCCGACAAAGATAGATAATATTTCAAACTGACTGCTCATATCTTAAAAGTCTTCTGGTTGATCAGGTATAGCATACTTGCCTATCTTGAAAAATCTGTCGTTATCATCTTTGGTTTTTTCCAACTCTATTGCGTCGTCCTCCTCTTTCTTCTTCCGTGCTGCCTCCAATATTTTTGGATCAATAGGTTTTTCAGGAGGGACTATTTGTTCAAGTTCCGAAATGAAAATTTTATAGCATCCTCTCTGAACAACCAAACGAGTTATTTTGGATATATCTGATGCCTCGTTGATAGTTATTTTTAACTCTTCATTGAGGATGCTTAATCTTTCTTTATAACTTTTCAATAGGTGTTTCATTTTGTTCCTTTTTTGAATTGAAAAAATAAAAAAATTGCCTTAATACTTTACTTTAATCTACTATACTATCCTCTTCTTTACTATACTCTACTCTACTTTGTGTATTTATGTCGTCAGAAATGGCATTTATGTCAACAATAATCCCTTTTATGTCGTATTTATTCCGGCAATTGACGGAAAGAAGTTGACATAATTCAAGAAAATTCATACATTTTCTCTCTCTGCGACGATAAACATCACTAACTCCCCTTATGAAATTTAACGACCATATTATTCTGTTTTCCCATAATTCAGGATGAATAGCTTTTAGTTTTGCACAGGTGTTGTAAATAGATATTAATTCATCTTCAGACACCTTCATTAATGCGGTTAGGTATTCCATATCCCCCGGTTCTCTGCAATCAAAATAATGATTTTCACTTTTCCCTAAAAGTTCAAGGGTCTTAAACCACACAGCGTATCCTTTATGAGAATATTTATTCTCCAACACAAACATGGTCCTGCCATGCTCGCATTGGTGCGGAAAATAATCCACTACATTTTTTTCTTTACGGCCACCCATAACGTCACAGTGTTAATGGTGAAGCACAGCCCCAAGGCTGTGACGGTAATCTGGGCAGACTACCCCTTGGGGTGTACTTCGTTTATATTTTTTTGATGATTGTCATTTTAAACGTCACAGTGTTTTACTCAGCAAATATAGAACTTCTTTTTACAACGGCAAATTATTTTTTTTACAGAAAGCATCAATCTTCTCAAAAATCTCTCTTTCGTGGTAGAACACCGTCATCCGTACCTGAGACATCTTACCCACATCCTTCTTTGTTGTGCCCCATAGGTGTGTGTAAACAGGCTTATTTGGCGGATAGGCATCATTTATTTTCATGGCGTCATCATGCAGGATCTCCACCTTATCCCTGAGACCATCCCTCTTTATAAGTGATGCGATGAAATACTGTTCATGGAATAAGTTCTGGTGTATGAGCATGTCGGCAAAGTCCTTAAAGAACGTCACCTGGTTCTCTTTGGCAAAGATATACTCCTCACTGCACTGCTTCCACTCCTTAAAAATCCTCAACTCACTGCCACCACAGATGCCACAGTTATATGCAAAGTCATCCACGGGATTATCCACGATGGTTTGTGGACGCACCGGAGCCACTCCAAAACATGGCTTGAGTTTGTCGTAATACCCATATCCCGGGGCATCGAATGGTTCAAGAGATTGAAAGCAAAGTTTGGCTTTAAGTATGCGGTCCGGAAGGGGAGCCCAGAGAAACACGTCATTGTCGATATGAACAAAAGGTTTTTTCTGTTCACAATAAGCGATGAGTTTTCCGTACGCCCAGAAGAAACGTGACACGCCCTTCATTGAATTGAGCTTTGTGGAATACTCGGTGACAGGCAGGTTGAACTCTTTGAAGAGATCGACACCCCACGAAGAAGAAATGATCTGCACCTCCTCAAATTGTCGGGAGGCACAGATCATTGATAATGCTGAGGTATAGAGGAAGTCGCTGAACTTATTGAAACCCCCTTTATTCTCAAAAGACTCTTCTGCGTTAAAATATGATAAGACAGCTCGTTTTATCATAGATTATCGCTCATTGAACTTATCCTGGTTCACTGCGAGTGCAGTAGATACGTCCCATAAGCCACCGATAACATCACCGGTGTAGTATCCCACGGTTGTTGCAAGGCCGGAGCAAAGGATCTTCTTTGCTGTTTCAAAACGCCACTTCCACTCATTAAATTCAATAAGTGAAGTCTTGCAGTCCCACTGGTGGTGAATCTGCGCCCCTTCTTTGTGAGGGTGTTCTACCGGATCAGGGTGCGCATTAACCCTGCACTGCAGGGATACGTTAGAGGTTACATAAAGAGTTGTTGCCATGATTATAGAATTTTTTAACGATTATACATACGAACTTAGTTATTCAATGAGGCGGCTGCGGTAGCAAGGACTGTGGGGAAGTCTCCACGGTCAAAGTCCCTGAACTCGTATTCCACCTTTTTCATCTGCTGCCGGGTCTCTTTGCCATTAGCATCCGTGGTCACAAGAATATATGTGGCCTTGGTTATCATCTTGGTTGTTGTTGCCATGATAGTAGGTTTTTAAGATTAAACAGCCGGTGTTATGAATGACTTGATAGTACCAAACTTACCTCCGGAGAAATAAAGATCAGTAGCATAAGCCCTGTAGTAGTACCTTGTGGAAGGGGTCAACCCTGCGAGTGTTGCTGTAATTGCAGTGTTGACAGCAGCGAACATTGTGCTCTGGTCTGCGGCTACATTTGTGCCAAGAGACTTTGTAGTGCCATACTGGAATCCACATACGGTTTCAATGAGAACGCCACCAGGCTTGACATGTCCATTAAGGACAACACCGGTGCTTGTGAGGGAACTCGGATCATCTGTGACTACCTGTGGTGGAACTTCATCGGGATCAACCCAGAATCCAAGCCTGAGCACGTCCTGTGCTTTCTCCAGACGGATTTCAAGTTCATCATAACTTATCTCCACTTCGGGTATGTCAATGATCGTCTTCCTCTGAGATCCTTGTCTCGGAGGACGAGTATGGGCTTCTCCCTTATCATTCAAAAGAATACTAAGGACATTTAACCGTACTCTTACTCGAACATCTTTTCTTGTCGCCATCGTTTAAAAGGTTAAATTTGACATACATTACATGTCAAAGTTATGTCATTCATATTTAAAAAACAAATTAACCCCATTGAGCGGCCATGGCTTTTGCAATTCCTGTGTAGGTTTTTGATCTTAATTTTGATCTATCTTCCGATGGCGGCATCTTCCATATGCGCCCCTCGCGCCCATCAACAATATCGGTAGGGACTAATTTGGGCAAGTTTTTTAACCATAGGCATGTCGCTTTGGTTTCTGGATGCCCAAACATCCATGGTTGAATAATCTGGTCTGGCTTGCGATAAAATCCCGACATAACCCCAATGGGATTCTCTATTGCTATTTTTTTAATATAAGATAATGCAAGTTCTATAAAAAATTCAGCAGCACCAAGTCTTAATCTGTATCTTGAAGGATTAATTTTATAGTGTTTATTTGCGCTTACGCAAAGATAAGGACATGGGGGGAATGCAATCATTAAATCCCATTCCCAATCAACATCTCCGATGGCTTTAAAAATATCTTCTTGTATATGCCATTCTGGATGTCCCCCAGAACATTCTTGTAAATCACAGGAATAAGCCTCATGACCTCTTTCCCTAAAAGCAATACATACCGCTTGGCTTTCTTCACAGGCTATTAACACTTTCATTTCTTCCGTATTAGTGCAAAAGTATCTTTATTCTCTGAGTCATCCACCGGTAACTGAGCAATTAAAAACGTCATGCTCTGTGGTGTCTTAACTCCCACGGCATGAACATCTCTCTCCCAGGTCTTGTCAATGACATGTTTTGCCAGGGAAGCATTGTTGAACTCCGCGCGTCCACTCACACCAACATCCCTGAGCTCATATCCCTCAGCATCCCGCATCACGGCAAAACAGTTACGAGAACTCTTTTCTTCACACAATGACACGTGCTTTCCAAGAAGAGCCACGGCACTGCGGTTAAATTCAAACAGACCAGTATATTTTACATGAAGCACCGGGGATTTGTCAAGAGTCCTGCCCTTGCCATGATAAGGAAAATCATCCTTATTGAGTTTTTGATAGTCACTCATGTGGAAACAGCCAATCAATGTTATCCGTAACGAATCCGGAAGCACCTTTATGACCTCCCCCTCCCCTTGACTTGCATATCTCAGAACAATCAACAAGTCCATTGTCGTTGTAAAGAGAGAATGACCACTTGCCTTTATTGTACCAGAAACAAGCAAAACCATCATATCCGTCTTTGTGATAGTCAATGCCAAAATTAATCGGATTAAACCGTTCTTGGTTTACACATGCGAAAGTGTGTCCGTCAAATAGGGATGTAAATCGTTTTGAGTAGGTTTGCTGTGCCTCGGTGCAGAGGTATTTATAAATCGCCCGGCCATTATCTAGTATTGTGTGAATAATGGTAGTCTGAGGGGGATCGGGGCAATTTACTATTGCAGATAGTTTTTTATAAGCATCATCAGGGTTGCTTATAGCGGCACGTGCGCCATACTGAAATTGCAATACAGTTTGTTCTTCAGGAGTCCCTTTGTGTCCGAAACAATCATATCGGCCAAGTAGTCTCACGATCTCCGGCATCTCCTGATCAGGGAAAAAGAACTTCCACGTTAATTCACATGCTGCAAACTTATCATTACGCATCCCATCAAAAAAAGGAAGAGGATCCAGTTCTGCCATTTGTTTTATTGCAGAAATATGATGGTCAATCCATGTGATTCGGTTAGCGTTATCCACCATAGACATAGTAGGCAAAGTAACATCAACTAGGATTACTTCTTTAAAAGCTAAATCCGGTATGGGTTGTCCGTAATCCCATCCGATAAGTTCAACATCAGGAAATTTAAGTTTTACGATGGCTGCCGACATCCATCCGTCCAAATCTCTACTGTGGTAAATGCAAATCATAGTTTTAGTTTTAAATTATTATTTTAATTTATCAAACCTCGTTTTCGTTTCGGTAATTCTATTGACAATCCAACTCAGAAGATAACAGGTAGCCTCATCGTCACTCCGATCATGAAAGATGCCAATTTCTTTATACAGGTGATTTATTAAATGAAAACTCTCGTGGGCAATTATTCCCGGTGTCATTCCCGGTACATGATTTTCGTTTGCAGAAAATATTACTGGATATGTCCTACTTCTATTTGTAGTATCCCGTTTCAAAACAACGGCTCCGTAATTTTTAAGATCATCTTCACAATTAAAATGCCGTTTCCCTGTTTCAGTAAGATCCTCTGCATCGGTTATCACAATGACAATCCATCCACCGTAAATAGGAATATGAATCCTGCGCTTGATCTCTTTCATTTAAGTAACTCCATTAGTTTCTCTTCAAGCCACTTGGTATATTCAGTGTCCGATTGTTCAAAATAACCTTTTTTGGCAATCATATCCATAGAATCCGGATTTAGGGTGTCGGTGCAAATAACATCACCCCACTTTCCTACATGGGCGAATATAATAGAATCAGCAACTCCCTGTGCCGTTTCCTCTTTATACTTCATCCGCAATTCTAGTCTATTCATTTGCTTTCACTGTTTTGGTAATTCAAATTAACATCATCAATATTAGTCTCCTTCGCACCGAACTCACACTCCACACGACAAAAATCCGTATTGTACTCATCACAATCACGGTATTTAACCGGATTACCATTGCGACAAAGCGATGACACGTTCTCCAAAGGAGCCTCCCTCGGCACGTTGTTCTCATTAACAACTCTCGGTGGCATCACAGTTAGTCTCGCTCCACCATAATGACCAGCCTCCTCGGCCTTGTACTTCTTGTTTTCCATATATGTACAGGTATTAGTAAATATTTAACGACTCCGTATAAACTTATCAAACTGATCCCTGCCCCCTCTGCCCTTCCTCGCAAAACTCTGACCCCCCTTCGTAATATCACTCAAATATAACTTCATCACAATAGCTTCCTCAAACTCATAGTAAGTCCTCCTGTTCCTCGTAAATACCCTTACCAAGTTATCGTACTTCAAATTAAACCTCCCTGATACCTGTCGCTTATTAGTGTATCCCTCTACCTTAAAATTACCCCCTTCTATCCCTAATTTCGGATAAACTATATACAGTTCCTTCCCGTACAGCCTCAACTCCCTTCTGTCTTTACTTTTCATAATACATAATCTACTTCGTGTAATCTGCAACAAAGATAATACTATTTTTTAATATACAATTCTTATTGCCATCAATTATGTATAGTACAAAATAATTATTTCAGCCAAAGTGAGTATCCCTGTGCAGTCAATGTATATATTTCGCCCCTGCGATCCGCACCCCAAATCGAAAACCCGAACCCGCCATGGGGTATTGCGGGACTCCTGCACATTTGCGGACCTATAAAAGCAGTCAGGGAGCCTGCCAGATAACAGCAAAAGCACATTTAATGGTCATTCGATAGGGTAGGGGAGGCGCACGCATTAACAAATGGTTGAGCCATGGAATATGAGCCCCAAAACTGGCTATTTGACATAATAATAATTATAGGACAATAGGAGCGTGCGTGTTTCTGCCCTGTTTTGGTCGTCCTGGTGTCGTCTGGTTGCCTCATCTGTTCAGCGTTTCAGCGTGTTAGTGTCTAAATTTGTCGAATAATCGAATAATATGGTTAAAAACTGGTTGAATGGGTTACTAATTGAATTGAATGGATTAATTTTGTTGTTTGGTAACTGATTGAATATGCAGTAAGAATAAAAAAAGCGGCAAAAATGAGTAATAACCCTGAATTACCCGGCGTTCCTTCCGTTTCTTCCTCTTCTCCTTCTCTTCCTGAACTTACAAAACAACTTAAAGCCTCTTATAATATGCTTGATGGTGTGCAAAGGGCATTATTTAAACGGGTGTTTATCTGGTTGTATCGTTATATCCAGGCGCGCCAGTTGTCCGGGATTGTATTTAATTACTGGGGTGCGGAAGCTTTTCGCCTCTCTTCCTCCCTTACTACAACTGAATTATCTATATTATCCTTTTTATATCTTGCTTCTAATAGGGGTGTTGATACGGTGCGATCATCAGTATTATATGATGCTGGTATTTGTCCGGGTGTTCAATTATCAGCTATTCAAACGGCATTATGTGGCATACAACGGCGCGGATATATTAACAGGACCTTCCGGGATCCTGCAAGCCCTTACCTATCTGAGAACATAAACAAACATAAAATATTCATCAGGATGACAAAGCCAGGTATTAAGTTAATGCGCGACTTTGAGTACACTATCAATTACAATACTATGCGTTCAAGTCTTGCGGATGTTGCGGAACGTGGCAAGCAGGGCCGGACACTAAACAAAAAACGGGACAAAGTTTAATTTATCCCGTTCTGAAGTGCCTGACGTTTGATTATTTGCTTCTCTCTCTGGCTGTCCTCCTCTCTTTTTTATTGTGGTGTGCTATAAGTCTAATAAATAGGCGTTTGTTTTACAATTTGGGCATATCCAACAGAATACACCATCTTTTATATCTTGTCCCTGTATCAATTCAGGATATTCACCATCATTGACATCGTGTATCTGTGCGTTATCGTGGGCGTTGTGGTCAATTAATATACTGCCGCAATTATTACACATGCATAGATTAGCTTTCATGGTGCCGATTATTTACTGAATATTTCATATAACTGTGCGTTCTCTTCTGCCTGCCAGTCATCCGGCTGCGTTCTTCTCCTTTGCTCATCCTTTAATATGATGCGTTTCAGGTTGCGGAAATGCGTTAAGGCGGCTATATTGGTTTTATTCAAGGGTGTGGACCTTAAATATACTCTTTGTGCCCTTATCTGGTCGTTAACCAGGTCAAGCAAACTATTTGCCTGATCGTTGTTAATTGCTATTGTTGTCATATACCTATTATTATATGGTTATACAACTAATTAACATCATTGCACCCGCAACTATTGCGAGAATGAGCATAAACAGCCCTTTGCGGGCCTTGTCCTGATTTAGCTCTAACTGTGTGTTTTTCATAACTTTGTGTGTTTTTGGTTTGTTAATACGTTAATAATGATATGCAAATATACATAAATAAATCGTATCTGCAAACATTATTATTTATTATTTTTGTTTGTTTATTAAATTTATTAGTTTATCTTTGTTGACATAACCAATTAAACACACACACACATGGAAACAACTAAACGGGATTACATCGAAAAAAGACACACAGAGTTATTTAATAACCTGGGCTGTTTTTGGGCTTTCAACAATAATCAGTTTTATGAAGGATTAGAGAAGGCTGGAGGAATAGAGAAGACCGGCAAATATGTAGCAATGGGGGCCGGGCTGTATTGTCCTAAGAAAAATATTGATCTTTTGATTAAGGGCATGGACCAAATTAAAAAGGACTGGAACAAGGCTAGAAAGCAAGTTAAGCAGGTGCGTCTTGTATTTGTTGGTATTGATTCATGGAATAGACCAGTATGGAAAGCCCCGGATATTAACGCATATTACGGTTCTGTTAACGAGTTATTTGATTATAACGACACAGAGGAAACAGTTTTAAAAAAGGTTGATACATACGGACTCTGTTATTTTGGGGACTCTTTCGGATGTGAGCCAACAGGATCAAGTATTCCCGATAAATATTATATTTAATAACTGTCATACCATGAGAAGCGCAAAAATTACATACAGTAACGGAGCCGTAATAAATACGAGTTTAGCCGCTCATCTTACCAATAAAGAAATAAGCGAATATTTCAAAATTGGCAAGTCGTTTAATATCGGGAACGGTCCAGATGATAACATGCAAACCGTTGTATCTTGTGAGATTGCCCCGCTAATGGGGTTAATTGTTGAAGTTTATAAACCGGCAGACGGGCACGACTGCACAAATAACGGGCTAAGTTCAAAGGTTAAACATATTTTATTATGTGGTCCTGGCCTCCCTGAATTATTCACAGAGTCGGAAGATTGCCCCGCATTCAGAGTAATAAAGCGCAATTTGTCAAGCGGTGAATATATTCATATTGAACCCTGGGAACGTCCAGAGGGTAACGGCTGGATGTATGGCGGCAATATTGCAGACACAAGCGACTCACGTAAGCCGTGGAAATATCCCGTACATATACACGACAGACAAGAGTTTTAAACCATGAAAACGGCAGAAATACAGAAAATTATCTTTGATCAATCAGGGATAAAAACAACGGCAAAGCAGGGAACCGGATCAATGCGGGGATATATTATAATCTCCTCATTATTTCAGGGTGGCTTATATCCCTATTTCCCCTTTGAACTTCTGCAGTACCTTAGAAAGCAATTCCCAGGACAGGATCCAAAAGAGAATTTTTTCAACGGTTCAAGTATTGCGATATTCCAGGCTGAAGGTGAGCCCCTGCAATTTAAGAAGGAACGCAAACCCAAACCATTAACAGAGGGTAAAGGATGGGGAAGTAAAAACAGCCAGTTAAGACTGGATAAGGCTGCAAATAGATACGCAAAACGCCGGAGACGTGGCGATAATACAGTAAGATATTATTAAAGGTTTGCTGATGATTGTTTAATACATGAAAGCGGGCCAATTACCCGCTACAAACCAATAACACACAAAACATGGAAAATCTATTTTTGCTTATCCCGTGCGCATTAATTGCGCTGATCCTCTTACCATCTGTTAAACCATTTAAAGCGGTTAAGCGATGATTAAGCGCATTATTAATAGCTCCCTGGCTCCTCTGGTCCTGATCCCTGCCTCTGTTCTTTATTGGCTGGTGTTCTGGATCATTGGCCAGGTGTTTAATATCCTTTAATATGGTGGCAAAGTACAGATATAAACAGCTCGTTAACGGTGAATTTATTACTCTTTATTCACTGGTGGAGATTGTGCGCAATGACGCTAAAACATACGTTGTGCGCTGTCTGGATTACTGCCGAAATTATGCGCCGGGTCACTTGCTCCGGGTGCGGAAGAAAAACATCATTTTTTGAAAATTATACACTTCGATCAAATAACGAAATTATTAACTAAAAACACACTTATTATGAAAACTACAAGAAAACAAGCGGTAATTAACAAGCTTTGGAAGGCTGTAACCCTATTAAGTGAATCTCATGTTTCTATTGTAAAGCTAAATGAAAAGGGTAAACAGTTTGATTTTGTTACAGACCCCGCATTAGCCGACATTGTTAATAGAATTAATAATGTGGTAAAAATGATTGATGGAAACGTATATCAAAAACGATCATCATGAAAGAAAGAATCATTAAAATCCTTGAAGATAACGAGGAGGAGTTTAATACTATTGGTTATTATGGCGCACCTGCGGGATGGGGAATAAAGCAGGAAAACTATGCTAAAATAGCAGATTTGATTATAGAAATAATGGTTGATAATAACACAACAGAATGAATAATCCATACACCCCTGAACAATTACAGGGCCGGTTTATATCGTGCTCCCTGTTTTCTGATGGCTCCCTGGACTGCGTGCGTTATGCGTCCGGGGATAGATCAGGCGATCCTGTTCTATACTCTTCGATCATCGAGGCTGAAGAGGATGATTATTTCGATAGTGAGGTGGACTTTGTCCTGCCTGCACTGGAATTTTACAATAGACTCAATTCGATCAAAAAGTGAATTTTTTAACCATAAAAAGCGTATTGTCATGGAAACAAAACACACAAAAGCACAATGGACCTTAGAAAATACCACAGGCCATACACTAAGAGTAACGGCAGGTGCAAAGGGATTTGTAATTGCTGAAGTCACCAGTGATTGTATTACTCATTTTATCGGCAATACAGATGAAGCTCTTGCCAATGCAAAACTTATCGCTGCTGCGCCTGATTTACTTAATGCCTGTAAAACGGTTTTAAAATGCAAGACAAATCAATATGGAGAGACTCCAGAACTATCTATTGATTTAAGAACAATTATTGAAAATGCTATTGAAAAAGCTACAGAATGAGCCAGTTTAACCTATTTACAGGTGAAATAGAGGACTCCATTGCCGTTATCGAGCCAGATGAACTAGAAGTCATCCCGGAGCCCCCTCCTATTCCAAAGCGCACCAAAAAGAGGCGTAAGGACTTTGAGATAGGGAAATGCAAGAGATGTGGACAGCTATTACTCAATGATCCTGAAAATACCAGGATAAAAATTGATGAGGAATTATGTGAGGATTGTGATTCTAGATTACGAGCTATGTATGATAAATATAAAAACTATGCTCTCATCAAAGCGTTGAGGGCGCATAGACGTTAAAAAAATACATAACATAAAAAGCGTTCTTTGATATTGTTTATTTGGAAAGGTTTCGTAATTTTGTACTGTTCGATGCAACGAATGTGACAAAATTTCAGGAAATATCAAGCTACAAAATAGCTCTATGTGCTGGCCGGGAACTCTCGCCAGCCGAAAGGATGTCACAGTTCGTTGCACCGGCCACACATGGAGTTTTTGATACAGTTTTTCTCCCGCCTGATTATATCGAGGCCAATCCAAAACAAAGGTTGTCATTAACTACCTCCCTCACAAACGCCCCGCAATATCCGCTAACTGATACCGGGGGACTTGCAGATTTAAACAGTCGGGGAGAAGCCAAATCCGTAACTTTATCGAAGCTAATCGGACTCTTGAAAGAATAGAGTAGGATGCTAATTGTAGTTATTTGACTGTTCAGGAAGAAAAGAAGAAGAAAGCTAAAAAGGATTTTTCTCTTTCTGAAATCTATCTGCAAGGATATAAAGGAGAATTTTGTCTTAACTCAAAATATTCACTAAAATCGCATAATATGGTACAGAAAAGCATAAAGATTCAGACGCAACCGGTCAAAGTCGGGCGCATATCCGATGTAAAAGAGATCGGGTGGCTATCTATCAACGTGGATGGTATTAAGATGGTCATAGATGCCTATTCAGGCTCCGGACCTACTGCCACACCCCGCATAGACAGTTCGATTGAAATAGTCACGGATAAGGAAGTTTTTCAGTTAACACCGGAATACCTGGTTGAAGCTGTTAAGTTCTTCCAGAAATACAATGAGATGGGCAAAGATGTAGCACGGTTCAAAAATGTGTTTCATGTGGTGGCTCCTGACCTATTCAGAAGCAAGCGATTGCGGGAGATGGAAGGGCTTAAATTTTGAATTTCAAATAATTCATATCTTTGCAAATAATGGAGACACAAAAACATACATCCGTGAAGCCACTCAATAAATTGAAGATCATTTATGATGATGATGTCAGGATAATAGACTTCATTGCGGATCTTCAGTGCCGCTCCTTGATTCTTCGTGACCTCGAAATACAATTCGAACGGCTGAAGGATAAGTCTGCCTGTATGCTCTATAATTGCGAGATTGACGGTGTTGTGATTCTCATTCTGTATAACTCTCCATTTGATTTTAATGAAGGTGACAATAAGATGATAATGTATGCAGAGAACTCAATCCGGGGACTTATCAGGTATTTCAAAAATCAACTCGATCACACCTCCCCTGAGCTTGGAAATATATATCATGCACTCACAGATATAAATCAACTTTTATACTGGCGTTGGGTCCAGTATGAAGAAGAAAATACTCAGAAGAACTTTCTGGGTTGATAGACTGGGGGTAAGGTTGTGTGTTCCTTACCTCCTTTCTTTTTTTTTTACCGAGACAAAAAACACTTAGTATTAACGAATAATACCGATGATGAAGATGATTACACTAACTTTTATAACTTGTTTCTTTTGTGGCTCCCTGGGTGCTCCTCCCGCTCCATCTGCCACAATCTTTGCTTCAGATGGCATAAACCCCTATGAAGCACTATGGAACGCTACAACCATTGTAGAAAGCGGTAAAAACGCATTTGCAGTGGGTGACAAACACCTGAAAGAGTATTCTTATGGCATTGTGCAGATCAGAAAGACCCGCCTGGATGACTTTTATAAGCAGACAGGCATACATTATGATGTTACCGACATGTACGACACCCTTAAATCAAAACAGGTATTTATGCACTACTGTACAGGACTTAACATGGAGAAGATAAGCCGTGAGTGGAATGGAGGCAGTAAGGGGATGAAGAAAAAATCAACCTTGAAATATTGGAGAAAAATACAGTCTAAATTATGAAAAAACAAAAACACACAGACCCCATGCCAGATGAGGACAAACTGGACGGAACAAAAGCTATCGGATGTCTATTCATTGGCTTAGTCCTGATAGCCGCATTTTTATCAATAACCGGATTCCTAATTTCCAAAATACGATAAAGCTATGAGAAGAATCTGTTTAGTCATTATGTTTGGGCTGTTTGCCCTTGTTGGCCTCTATATGGCAGCTATCTCTGAGAAAGTTGCTGTTGCTTTTGTTTACGTACTCCTTACCACTATGAGCGTATTTCTTGCAGGCTATTTCACCTTTGAAAACAATTCATGGTTATGAGCAAGCACTACACCCCCAGGCAAAAAAAGTTACATGGTGTGCCCTCAGTAAAGGGCATGAAATCGGTCAGGATAGATGACAAAACTGTTATCATGGTCGCTATTGCCATCTCAGACGATGATGCCAGAGAACGCTTCCTGAACCGCTATAAAGCAGGATCACGTCCTGCCGACACCTACATGCCACCAAAGATAAAAGATGAGATTGCACAAGCAGAAATTAGTGTGGGGAGTCTTGAAGATTTAGCCTCTGTTGTTGATGAATCATTAACTGTTGAAATAGAATAGTATCATTTTACATAAAACAAAAAGAGGATCACAGAAATGGTCCTCTTTCTTTTTTGCAGCAAGTAAGAACTATCGTCCCTTACCTTTGCCCTTACCTTTTTTACATGCCATAACTTTGAATATTGATGATGTGTAAAGATACGATTTTCTAAAAACAAAGAGAGCCTGCCATATTTCAGACAAGCCCTCCCCTAACCTATGAGAAACCAAGCCGACTCTACCCGGCCTGTGCCAAAAACTTCTTATTCAACATCCCTACAATCCTCATCACTTCCTGTGGAGAATACGCATAATTAATCAGCATGCCTTTTGTTGAGGGAAAATACTTGGCGTATTCAGCCTTTAACTCCTTCTCCAATGCCTTGACATTATCCCATCTGGCAGTTACCTTGCCCCTGCTCTCCTGTTCAAGATTAAGAGCGTACCTGATTTTTTCCTCTTCGGATCCCTGAAACCATAAAGCTGCCTCTCCAGGTGTCGCCAATAGTATATTCTTGTAGTACCAGGTGAAGTGCGGATACTTAACCGGAGACAACACGTTCATAAAAACATTAGGGAACAACTGAGTCCCGACAAATGACCGTAGCCACAAGCCTGATATAAAGGATTTCTTTGCGTACATGTTCCAGATGATGTTGTACACAAGATTTGCTGTCACTTCTGACATGCTCGGAGGATTTATCTGCTGTATTGCCATATTGTTAATTTGTAAATTTCTTTGCCAGGAGGGATCTCATGCCTTATTTTATCCGTTTAAAACGTGAATAAACATTTATTGATTCCCTGCATGCTCTATATGTTGTTGCCCAATCAAATCTTAATCCGCTCCCATCGGCATATACAGAGTTCCATCTCCATATTTCAATCCCATTTTTTCTATCGTCAAGCCATATCGTTCCTATACGGCCAGTATTTTTACTTATAGCCTGCCATGCTGCGCCAATTGGATAATTACATGCTGTTTTCATATCTCTTACTTTATTTTGTCTTTTAGCCACTTAGCACCAATTTGTTTATTTTCATTACCTTCCTGTATTCCCCTTAATGCCTCTGACATTTCTGCTGACATTAAATTTTGGGGAATATGTAAGGATTCTGCTAGTCTATAAATGTTGGTCGGGAAATTCTTTTCTATTTCCTCATCTGTCGGGATATGCTTCTGAGTAGCATACTTATGGTAATCACTAATCATTCTTACGGCATGATGACGACTTAATAGACCTCTGTACTTCATTCCGTTTTCATCAAACCATTTCTCTGCAATTTCTTTCCTACTTTTGACAGATTCTTTTGCCTCTGCACTCTGGACGGGTTGCTCTTGCTCTTCCATAATAGAAGGCATTGGCTCATCGTTGCCCTCTATTGTTATTGCCATATATTGTTTTATTAAACTATTAAAAATGTCACCAGACCACGTTTTATCAGAGTAGCCGATTTCTTTACGTGCAAGAGTAATTAACTCATGTAATTGAGAATCATGCTTACCACTTGTGAAAGAGCCATAAAAACGAGTAGTCTGATAAATTAATGTTTTATGTCTTACAACAAAATCAAATATATTTTCTGCTCGTTGTTTTGCTGAAGATAAATGAATTGTTTTACTTACAATTTCTCCACACTTAAAGCATTTGCCTGAATCATCAGCAGCTCCGATAATGTGGTTGCAATTATACTGCTTAGCCCCTTTTGATGTATCAGGGAATGTTTCAGTAATCTTTACCCTGCTATTGTCAGGAGTGTTGATGTCTGGCTCTTGTGGTTTATCTGTTAATTCAAGTATATAATTTGTAAATTGTAATAGAGTCACCATCGCATTGTCAACAGGATTGGTTGAAAATCCTTTAGTTAATTCGATAACTGTCAATGCCTCTTTTCTAATATACGCTTCTCTTGTCTCTTTCATGGTTAATTATTTATATTGTTCCATGTGTAGTTCTAATTTGCGTAGCATAATTTTAAGCATACTGCCAAGTTCATACTCGCTTCCATGTCTGATTGACTCTAAGGTTAGAGTTTGTTGGCATTTAAACCATTGCGGTTTACGTGCTACTTCCCTGTGTATTGGAAGCCCAAGACCTCCAAAATTCTCAATTTCTTTTGTTTTAGAATCAAACATCTTGACAAGACAATCAAATCTTATTTCTGCCATAGACTGTAACGATCCTACTTCTTCTTCAGATACTTGTTCAATTTTAGTTTCTTCTTTCATGGTTATTGGTTTTAACTTTTGCGGGGATTAACTGTTTCAAAGTAAAATACAATAGGCTTTATTTCCTCTTTTACAAGTCCGTATCGCTTTGCTATCTTATATTGCGTATTGAGTTCATTCAGATGCTTCATAAAGCCTTGAATAAGCGATCTAAAATCCTCCAATGATAAAGAGTGTTTATTAATATTACAACTCGCACAGGCTGGCATTTGATTGTCTATATTAAAGTTTTCGGGATTTTCATACCCATCAGATACTTGTTTTCTTGGAACCCATACCCACTCGGATTGGTTTCTTCTAACTCCTCTATCAGACAAACATGTTACTCCCGTGACTACGTTCAACCAATGAGATTCAGTATATTTATATTTTCTCTTTACCGGCAAAAGTTCATCAACATGCCACCCTTTTTCAAGTACACTTCCACAATAAGCACAATGACCATTATACTTATTAAAAATAAATTCTCTGTCGGCTTTCTTCATTACTTCAATGGTTATTGGTTGTTAGTAGCTAACTTAAATAATCTATTCATAACCATTTGTGGAGTATGTCCGTCAAAAGGATATAGTGCTTTATCTTTGGCAGGAATGCGAAATAAGTCCCATTCATCCATTTTATAATGATTAGATATTTGCCCTGATGGAAGTATTGCAACAACAATAAACCATCCACCATCAAAACACAATTCACCATCATTATGCCGGATTGACTTATGAACTTCATATTTGTTACTTGCTGCCCATTCGTTAAAAAGAACAGCGTTATAAAGTTTCCTGAACTCATACAGATCATCGAATGTATGCCATCCGTCAGATAGTTCATTTTCTTCAAATGTCGGAACATTGTCCTTTCCCCATTTGATTAATTCATTAACAACATCTTTGTATTCCATATCATTCTCCTTTCTTTATTGATTGTTAAATTCTTGTAAGTATTTCAAATGTTGTAATGTCAAGTATTCCTGTGTTGTCAGGATGAGGGTCGTGTACTATGCCATTTTTCCATACAACTGCATGATTATATCTAACCCGCTTCGTACTTCTCGGACTTTTACCAACAGCAATAATAAATCCATCTGTATCTTTAGATTCAAATACTTCTGCATCTGCATTCTGAGCAGTATAACCAATCCATTGAAATCCTAACTTTTCAAGTGCATCAAATACTTTAAGATAATATGTATCCCAATCTTCATCTTTTCTAGGATGAGGAAACTTTTCAATGTCACATTCAAGAACTGAGGCTAAACAAGCCCTCCAACAGTCACCATATTCCTTTTTTGAACTTATATATTTTTGCATTACAGGTTTCATATCTATCCTTTCTTTATTTCTTTAGCGGGGTTAATCAATTACAAATATTCTTTTCTCCATTCAGCAGTTGTTTTCATATCTCTTATTGTTAGTTAGTTTAAAATGAATGAACCCTATAACCCGAATACGGGCATTACGCCAATAAATTTTCCTGCTTAAATTTTCGGTACTCCTCCTTCTTCTCCAATACCAGGGTGTCCCATGCTTCAAATTTCCATCCTGGATGATGCTTTCTTTCTTCAAGGGTGTCATGACTTGCGACACGATGAAAAGTAGGGTGTACAATTCTGATGTTTGCCGGATTGAACTTCCAATATGTATATCTGCCCTTCGGCAAGATATGAGAAAAACAATTCCAGAAATACTGAGTATTCCGGTAGTGATCAAGTTTCTCTCCCGTAAATGGGCACACAACACCCCTACCCGGCACATACGCATCATGCCAGAGATCAAGAAACATGGATGTCTGGTCTCTGTAACCAAAGCTGAACTCAATAGGCTCCTTCGCTTTCTTTTCCATGATGTGTGGTGTCTTTTTCTTCTTGTCGGTCCTTTTTCCCTGATGCCCCTTACAGTAGCCTATATTGGTATCTTTGTCCGTGCCAAACACAGGACGACCACAAAAACACTTTCTCATTCGTTTCCTCTTAATGCACAAGTTATTTCCGATACAAAGTTCCCTGCACCAATAGAAGCAGGAACACCAATAAGGCAGAATAGCCAGTATGGTGTGAAATAGATGATATACGCCACGTTAAACACCACGACAATATATGGTGTCATGCAGAACACACATCTCAGCGCATAGACCATATTAGACCGTTCCTTAAACATAAGAATATGCTTGTTGTTGTACCGGGTCATCCAGTTGCCGAATCTCTCAAAGATCATGTCCGGCTTTGTTATGCGTGTCAGAAAGCCACTTATCATTCCGGCAAAGAGTCCTAGTAATACTAAATTTGTTACGTGTCCCATGGGTGTCTGTTTTTAAGATTAATATTTTAGCCAATTCAAAGATAGAATATTCTTTTTGAATAACAATGAAATATATTTATTATTTTTGTTTATGGCAATAAAAAAAGAGACAGTCCCCGTCTCGGTTCGTTGTCTCTCCTTTGTTTTTTACAGTAATGACAAGAGAATGTCAATACAAATGTAGTCTTTTTTAGAACAATCTAGCCGCCCTTAGTTTTAATTTCTCAACGGCACATGCGTTTTTATGGGTAACTTCCTGAAGAAGTTCCAGCGTCTCTGTGAGGTTTTGTGGCTCTTTTCTGGGACGATCCCCCTCTTTTTCGGCTGCTTCTTTTTCCCTGTATGCTACCCTGTCGAGTATTTCATTCAGGGCTAATAAATCATTTGAAATCGACTGCATGTTCTCAAATGCCATCTTAACGGTTCTTTCAATTACCTGAGTCTCTGATTTTTCTTCCATGATTTTAATTTTTAAAATTATTACTCTTTTTTGACTTGTGAACTTCTTGTTGCCTCTAATATTGGCAGATTTGTTTCAGTAGGCACATATACAATAGTTTTATCCACATTCGCCCCTGCCACATCAGTTATCCATAGCCATCGGAGATAGTCCTCGTTCTCTCTTAGGCTACTCCCGATTATCTGATTTGCTATTGCTACGCCTACTGCACGAGTGCTGTCTGCTTGCTTCTCATAGAGTGCTGATTCAAATTTTGCAACAGCTTCCTGTACCCTTATTTGGCGGTTCTGTGTCGCTTTTGCTAACTCTGCCTTGCCTTCAAGGTTTTGCTGATAAACCGAATATCGTGGACACCCCCACATTCCAAACACTGTCAATAGCAGTAATAATCCTCCCCATGAGATAAGGATTTTAGTCCAATGCCATCCGATTTTTAAGTCTTCCAATTTCTCTTTTTCATCTTGATAGTTCATTGTTTCTGATTTTTAATGATTAATAATATGTTAGTTCTGATTCAAAAGCAAGTTGATGTCCTTTGCGGATGCTGAACGAAGGAAAGTCTCTCTGTCGGGATACTGCTGAATGTATCCCATCTTGGTTGCAAGTTCCTGGTACTTGGAGTTATCCAGTGTAGGTGATATTTTCAGCAACGCGTTAAAAAGTTTCTTCACCTCGGAGAAGTCCCTTGCCTTGCCAAGTTCTACATCCACTATCTCAATGCCGTATTTATTTACGATGCTCACACCCTCTTTTGGCTTCATCGGTGCATTTAAGAACGCATCATTCTCCTTGTCTTTCTGCTCCTGAGTCTTTTCAAAGTCCTTATTCACCGGCATCCCTCCCGCTAATTTCTCCGCTTCTGCATCGGTGTTGTTCCCTGCATCGTCACCTGGTCCCTGAGCTCCTTCTTTCATGTAAGGTGCAACATAAGCTGTGAGATCGTTTCTCTGCCATGCGTCAATTATCTCGCGTAGCTTCTTATTTGTGTTCTTTCCCGGAATCATCTCACACGCCTCCATCATATCCATGTCTGAATTGACCTTTGCCAGAAGTATCTTGGTGTCCATCTCCTCCATCTGCTTCAATGTCCACTGGTTCTCATGTACTGGGGAATCATCAACCGGCTTACCATCAATCATCACTATCTTTCCCTCCATGTAGCCTACTGATCCCTTCTCTGCCACAAAGGGCGCCTCTTCTTTGTTCTCAGGTGTCAAGTTCTCCTGTTGTTGTTCCTTCTTCTCTGGTGCGTCAGGGATAATAACTGCATCTTGGATGGTAGCACTCACCGCACCAAACTTGTTGTCAGGAATCTTGTCTGCTACCCTCTCTGTCATCTTGCCGGATCTCTTTTGCGCGTGGTCTTTATCCGGGATGGTGATCTTTGCCCCTGATTCAGTTTCAATGATTTCAGTAGCATCCCTGTCAATATCCACGGCTTCTTCTGTGGTGTACATATTAAGAAGCACATCCGAGAATAAGTCACGGGCTAAGTTACCTAATGCCCTGTATTGAAGCATTCTGTCCGGAGTCTTATACCATGCGGATTTTTTATGCTTCCACCCATCCTGACCACCGACCATCTGAGTCGTCACCCATAGTCCCATTCTCTTTGCCTTATCCACGGAGAAGGTACGTGTCAGTGTGACTCCATTGTCCTCCCTGGTTGCAGTAAGGGACACCACCATATTCTCCTCCTCAATACTTCCTGTCACCACTTCCTTCCATGAATCTTTTTTCAACTTACCAGATGCAAATATCATGGTCTTTGCAAGGTCTCCTTTGATACTTAACAACCCATTCACCGGAACAATATGCTGTAATCCGGTCATTGGAGGCACTGCAAGCTGTTGTGCCTGCAGAAGAACTATTACCACGGCCGATGTCTTGCCTTTGGTGTAATCCGGCTTATTATCCACTCCCTTCTCATAATAGGAGTCAGGAACAAGTTTGCTTTCCAATAGCATGTTTGCAAACTGTTTCATGCCCTCAATACTGTCATAAGCCTGTTCTACAAACTTTGGCAGTCTTACTTCTGATGTTTTTACTAATGATTTTTCTGTTTCCATGTTATTAATATTAAGTTATTTAATTTCCTCAAATTTTTTGATTTCAAATACCCCAAATTCTCCTTTATGCTCAGGACGATAGCTGCCAATCCCGAACATCTGCCCTGCTTGCACTAATATCTCTTTTACGGTCTGCGATGTTATTGTATCATTTTTTACAATAACTATAAATTCCAGAGTGAGGTTATTCCATCTCGGACGAATAGTAATAATCCGGGCTTTCACATTTCGATTTACCGCACTGCGTTTATCAATAGTATCAAAATCCCGAACAAGAATTTCTTCTGGCTCAACAGAAAATAATCCCGCAACAATGTTTGTCATAGATTTCCTTCCGTTTCCAACCTTTGATTTAACCTGGGTTCCTCCATTTATCATTGCCTGTTTGATATGTTCAGAAGGGACATAACCCTCTCCCTTCGCATTTCGATAGCAATGAAATTCTGCCCTCACAAGGTCTGTATGTGCAATGTCATTTCTCTCAATAATTTTCCCTCTTTCCTTCTCCCATTCTTCAAGTTTTTGATCATCCATGCGGTGTTGCATGTACTTTTCTGTGTAAATACTTACTTTGAATTTTTTCATAATAATAAATATTAAATTAACATTAAAAAAACTTTACACTACCTTACACTACTAGCCTAAACGATACGTTACAGTACCCAACCGTACCCTACATTACTAAAAAACACTAAACCAAACCGTACTTTACTTAACACAACAACACACGACATGACTCCACACATACATAACATAAAAATACAGAACTTCACCCCACAAAACAGCACTAAACAAGACATCGCATGACGGTACAGAACTAAACAATACGGCACAGAACATAACTAAACTTAACCAGACTGTGCATAACAAAATATCATAAAGCATAATTATATTCTTTCTTATTTGATACCCAACTTCTCTTATCTGGACTAATCCATTCAATTCCTAAAAATTCAAAAAAATGCTGTTCCGTATCGAATACTGGTGGCAACGTAGGGCAGTTTTTATACTCAGGCTTAATCTTCCACGTTGATTTATGGATACATTCAGATTTGCGCCTCAACCCGTCCTCCGTTCCCGTCCAACCCAATCTTGACCATCTTACTGCAAGATGATGACTGAAGGCCGATGATCCACTTCTCACAGCCAGTATCATTCCCCAATCAGCCTCATTTGTGATGTAAAGTTCAATCTGTATTCCGGATTCCGGATATTTGAATCGTTTCAGACGACTGCCATTGACCACCATGCCAGGATAACCTTCAGGGAACGCTTGCCCCATGGAGAACTCATTCTTGGGAATTACCACCACCTCCACATCTCCCACGGTCTCACACTCTCTTCTTATTGATCCTGCGATACATATTTCATCACAGAACGGTTTAAGGTAGGTGCAAAATCTTTCAGCAATTGCCCTTGCTTTACTTAATGACATCCGATTTCCTTCACTCATGGCTTTGATTTTTCAAGTGCTGCATACAACTTCATCCATGCCTCATCGTAACAATGCTGATATTTCCTGACCAGATCAAGATAAGTGTCTGGCATCTTATAGCATTCAGCGTAAGTCAGAGGATATTTTACGCCTTTTTTCTCTGGGATCCAAAGACCTATTGAGTCAAATTTTTTAGGCATTATAGCCGCTTCATCCCAGATAATTGTATTATTAGGTTTTGTCTCAGCAATCACTTTCGGTGCCACAACTATCGCTGCAACACCAATACCTAACTTCTTGAAAAACTCTTTGCGTGTCATAGTATGTCAATATTAAATAATCTGATGCAAACCGAATAGCCACGGATGATTTTTCCGGTATGGCCGTTTCTCCGGCTGAAGTAACAATCACTTGCTCTTTTGATTGACATCCAAAATCTCTTGCGGTGAGGTGTTTTTACCCTCGGTGCGACCTTCACTCCTTGTGGCACATCATAGTCAATGTCGTTAAGAACACGGAAATCCATAAAATGTCTAAGATCCTTATCAGCATAACTACCTTTGCCTTTCTTTTCGTACCAATGTATAGTCTTTTTCATAGTTTCAGTTTTTCTCGGATAAAAGGTCACAAATTACTTTGGATTCAACGGACGTATATAGTCCTGATTATATCTCCATGTGCGGTTGATCTTACCATACGCTCCATCTTTGCTCTCACTCCACTGGCACTTAATTAGCCTTCCTTCTTTGGTGAGATTTGTTATACATCTCCGCACTGATGTCAGCAGGATGTCACCCTCATATCTCATAAAGAACTCATACACTTCATAAGGGGTGAATCGGTCATTGGGATATGACTTAAAGAAGTCCAGAACTATTGCTTTCTGCTTTATAGCTGTCTCCCGTGCCTGCTGAAGATTTTCTTCTTCAATTGGTACGGTGTCGTGGAATACAAGTTCTCTCTGATCTTCCATAACTACTTCTTTACAATTTGAAATCGACTGCGATGATATTCCCTCCATTCCTCACTTCTATAAACGAAAGTGAATATATGAGGATCGGGATGTTCTTCTGGATGAACGAGCTTCGTAGTAAAGGAATCAATATCCGAAAGGATTACCTCTACCAAATAAGGCTTTCTTACATGAGATCGTGATGCTGGGTGCACTCGGAGAATTGATCCTCTTCTTATTGTCTTTGGACTAATTCGATCTCTCTTACTCTTTCTGAAAAACTTGAATAAATCCATGGCTATTACCCTTTAATGCAATTGACCCCAATATTCTCTGCATAATACTTGGGCTCGCCATCTCCCTTGCCTTTGAATCCTCCAAGTTTGTACTGCACGTTTACCCACATGCCCTCCTGAATGTCCTTCAGTTCATCCATTCTGCCATTCTTAAAGACAAAAGGACAGGGATTCCCGTAATTGCCGTCAAATACCTCGACAACCAAAGTTCTCAGTGATAGTTTCTCTGATACATATCGTGGCTGTGAGACATACAATACTTTGCCGTCAATGCTGTGTTCATTCTTCTGTACGTTATGTGCCATTGTTAGTAGTTATTGGTTATTGTCTTAAAATGCTAATTGCTTCATTAAGTTTCTCCTGTGCCTTATTAAACGTCTCCGTGGCCTCCTTTGACTTCAATCCCGGCCACTCCACTTTTTCAAGTGATGATGCGTAATTGAAAAGTTTCTCGTCATCGGATATATCCTCATATTTATTGCCAATTACCTCAAGTGTCTTTTCTTCAGAAATAATAGGCTTATCAAAATGATGAACTGTATAATTTAGTTCCGGTGGCTTCGGTGTTTCTCCCTTTGCATTAACAATCTCTGCAAACCGGATATTCCATGCTTCATTTTCAAGAGTAGCTATTTCTTCTTCTGTGATTGAAATGTCTCCTTTATAAAAGGTTTTTATCCCATGCCTCATCATCATCGTGGCTCCGGCAATCTGATACAATGAGTTCTGCCTGGCAGCAACGAGATTCATTCGGGCTGTCTCTTTTGCATCATCAATGGCTTTCTGCTGTTCTGCAAGTTTAGCTCCCTGTGCAACAACAATAACTCCATTCCACTGATCATCATTCAGATTTAATATTGATTCGTCCGTTACCTCTCCCTTTATGTCCAATATATAATCCTCCAATCCCTTCATCTGTTCCTTTCTTCCCGGCAATTTCAGCAGTCTTTCCGCCCTGATCTTCCTTGCCTCTATTTCTGCATCAATAACATCCTCCTGTTTTTTAAGGTGCTGTTCTACCTCTGAGATTTCCGCAACGACCTCCTTCTCCTTCTGTATCCACGCCTTTTGTATCTTGGTGGCATCCTCACGTCCTTTCTTGCATAACTTCTCTGTAAGCACTCTCAGATCACGGCAGACAATACGTGCCTTATGTACCGTGTCATATCCCTCTTTATCCTCGATTCCATTTATTTTCAGAGGTAAATACTTTGTCTTGATGTTTTTCAACACCGCATCAGTAACGTTATTCTTTACCAGTTCCGTGGTAATCGGGTTTTCTGCTTCTTTTTCCATGTCTATAATGTTTGAATTAAAATGTACGTTCTTGGTGACTCTGAATACAACTTCTCAGAAAAGAGTCTGCATATCTGAGAGTCGTCTTTGTAAAAGATATGATTCATAGAATCGGTGGCAAATTTTATGCAGTTATCAATATCTTTTCTGCTTGTATGAAACTCAGGTGCGTCATCTCTGAGCATAGAACTATTCTTTCCGGTGCGAAAATGATTCTTTGGTCTTCCAAAATAGAAGATTATGGTCAGACTTATAGGTGTCTCTAACGGCTCCTTTGGTGCCTTATCCTGGATTACTGAGAGAAAGTCATCCTTTCTGCCCTTTGACGGGTCATAGGTGCCCTTAAATGTGCCTCTGCTGAAGCTCCGGTGTCTCATCTGAGCACTCGGCTCGCCTAATATTTGAAATTCTATTGTCATTGACCAACAATTTTTGCATATAAAAACTCTGCTTGCTCATAAGTAAAATCTACAGACCTGGCCTCGTCAATCCAATCCTTTTTCCGGAGTTCTTCGTATCTGTCACGCAAGACGAACATTAGTCCTTCTTCATTCTCTGGGTGTGTATTCCAACAGGTGTCACAACAAGCGTCTGTGTGATACGCTCCATTTACACACTTGTAATCTGAAAATTTCATTTTTGCCATTGTCTTATTCTTTTATTTGTTTGCCGATAATCTTTAATTGCTTAGGGAGGAAAGTTTCTATTACCCCTGTCTCAACATGAGCACAGATAGCTGTGGTGTAGTTCACTGCCGCCACCTGACCGTCACCAACCTCAATTAACTTGTATTCAAGTGCAAAGTGCAATAAGTAGTATTTGTCCTTCTCATACACGGTGTCTCCGTCAAGAGGCTGATTGTCACTCTCCCAAGTCGCTTCAACTAATATCTTCATCTTCTTTATATCTGAAATAATTTCCGGTGTTCCTTCGTCCTTTTGACTTACCATAGAGGATGTCATCAACCGTCCCCCTGCCTATCTTTAACTCCCTTGCTGCATCTGCTATGCTGTCATATTCTCCAATCTTGTCTCCATCTCTATTAAAATACTCAATCTTCTTTCTGTTATGAGTGATCTCCTTTGCTCTGAAAAACTCATATCCTGCTGTCCATACCATACTGAGGTGAAATTTAACATGCTCATCTTTGCCCTCCACCACAAACCCTGCCAGTTTCATGTCCCTGAGGACCTTGTTTATGCAGGTGTCTTTATCCATTCATGTCAAGATCAAGTTTGTTAAACTCCTGTTCGATACGTTCCTCAGAAGGCTTTTCCTTCAGGCGATTGGCAAAACTTCTGTTCTTTGCCCCTTTTCTCTCACCATAAGTGCAGCTCCCAAGTTTGCCAAAGTCAATCATCTCCGCTCCGGCATTGACCATCTCTTTTATGAGGTTGTTCTTGATAAGCTGTCTCTCGTCATCAAGCCTGCCATTAATGCTCAAAAGCATCTTATCCCTCAGTGCAAGATCATAGGTGTCTATGGTGCCATCAATGCTTGCCCTGGTCTTTAAAAACTTCTCGCTCATGAATTGCTCATAAGCAGGGCTATGGTCCGGCTCCGGTTCTAAATTCTGAATAATTGCCTCATACTTCTCTGACTCCAGTATATTCCCTTGCTTCTCTGCCTCAACCTTTTTTGCATGTGCCTGCTGTGCCGGGACGACCCGATTAAACCAGAACGCTTTTGAGATGTCAATGATCTTTTCACAAAGATTATCATCCCGTTCATATTTCTCCACGATAAATTCATTACCGTCCTT
>Ga0172380_10002360_pt1 | contig 29367 bp, 27 predicted proteins | sample Leawe162metaG_FD_119747 | JGI IMG/M metagenome (GOLD analysis project Ga0172380, IMG submission 119747) | Leachate microbial communities from a municipal landfill in Southern Ontario, Canada - Leachate well 162 metaG | ecosystem: Engineered > Solid waste > Landfill > Unclassified | place... | reverse complement strand
TGCGGCCTGTAAAAGCACACTGGTGCGTCGTATCAATGCAGGGGAGCCGGGTTCAAGCTGGTGTCCTGAACTGAAGCGATGGGACAAGGCAGGTGGTAAGACCCTTCGCGGGTTGACTCGCCGCAGGGAAGCTGAATATCAAATGTGCATGGGATTATTGTGATGAGACTTGCTATACTCGCCATAATCCTCAGTTCGCTGGTATCGGCTGGAGGGGTGTGGAAGGTGCAGACCTGGCGCTATGATGCCCGGATTGCCGACATCCAGGAAGACCATCGCAAGGCTGAAATGCAACGTGCTGCTGACCTGGTGACTGCTGTCGAGGAGGCTCGCGCAATTGAACAACTCAGATACGCTCAACTTCAGGAGGCTGAACGTGAAGCCCGTACCCGCGAACAAGCGCAACGCATTGCTGCTGATCGTGCTCGCGCTGTTTCTGACAGCCTGCGCGACAACCTCAGTGCCCTCAAAGCCGGACTGCCCGGTCTCACCGAAACCGCCGTCCGTGAGCGAGCCAGCACCCTCACAGGACTACTCGGAGATTGCTCAAACCGTTATCAACGGATGGCGGAAACTGCTCAACGACACGCCAGCGATGTAACGCTGCTACTGGATTCTTGGCCGAGGTAACGATGGCACTCACACTTGCTGATGTAATGCAGCAGACGCAACAGCAGAACGCACAAAAGACTCAGGCGTCTGTTGCCAACCTGGGCACCAACGCTGTCAACCCTTGGGAATGGGGGGCAATGCCTGCTGCTGCAAAAAGCAACTACGCCACCCAGAACCAGTTCAAGAACATCATTGAAGCCGAGAAGGCGCTCCAGGCGTCATGGGCGGGTAGCGGTTTGAACGCCAACCAGATTACATCGGGCACAGGTACCCGCGCCGAACAGGAAGCTGAACTGCGCCGGTTGAGCAACAACCCTCAGATATACAACCAACTGATCACCGAAGGTCATGGTGATAAGTATGTGATGGGTAACAATGATGTCGCTCCCAAGAAGTATATGTGGGACGCTGGCGCCAATGCCTATGTGCTCAACCCCAACCATGCAACCTGGCAGCAGAACCGAACAGCCGCCTTACAGCAGCCTGCCGCATCGGGTGGCACGACTGCCCCCCCGACAGGCGCGAGTGGTGGATCCACATCACCCTCAAGCGGTGGAAATTCATCAAGCGGTGGAACTATGAATCAGCAACCATACACGCAGCCTGGCATCATTGGTGGCGCCATGACGACCACCAACACACTCACACCTGAGCAGGTGCAGGCCTACAACCCATACGGCAACGTGGCACCCAACACCAATGTGCAAGCGCAGACTGCTGAAGTGGACCCCGCTACCCAGACGGTGCAGGGTCAGCTGAACAGCATCATCTCAGGTGACAACGAGTTGATGCAGCGAGCACGCGCACTGTCGACAGGGGAGATGTCCGGGCGAGGTTTGGTCAGCTCCACGATGAATGCTCAGGCGGGTACAGCTGCCGTGCTGGACAAGGCTTTGCAGATCGCCACACCGGATGCACAGATTTACTCAGATCGTGCGATGTTCAACGTCAACCAGCAGAACCAGGTTGGCATGTTCAACGCGGGTGAGGCGAACAAGTTGTCAGCAGTCGGTCAGGATATTGCCGCACGATTCGGACTCCAGCAGAATGAATTCGTCTTCACTGCGGGTGAGAGTATGTTGGATCGTGCCAGCCAGGAGAAGTTGACCAAGCTGAAGATTGCCAGCGATGAATTGCTACAGAAGGCTCAACTGGCTCATAGCGCGTCCATGACTCAAATGCAGATTGCAGCGGATGCTGCTAACACTGATAAGTCCATCTCAGCACAGTCCGCACTACAGGCTGCCCAGCAAAACTTCCAGACCACGCAGAATGAATTGGATCGATTGCAACAAGCGAACCTGTTCGTCAAGGATCAAGAGTTTAAACTGGAACAGGTCAAGGTGGAGCAGGACTTTAGGACTAACCTGGTAGAAGTGGAGAACGCATTCAAGGGATCAGAAGCTGCGCTGGATCGTGAAAATCAACGTTATCTTACCGAATACCAGATCAACGCGCAGCAATCCAATATACCCAAATCCGCAGTGGCTGAAATCACCATCCAGCTACAGAACAGTATCGCTCAGATCGCATCATCTGGTGAGATGGAGGCAAGCGCGAAGACCACGCAGATCAGAAATGCGTATGACGCTGCTAATGCGAGTATTCAGACCATCTCGACATTGTACAACACGGAGCTGGCTGGTGTGGGTAATGTGGGTAAAATCGTACCAGGCGGTGTGACTAATAGTAACACAACTACACCGGTGAACTTTTCTCCAGGGGGTTTGACCGGTAACGCGGTAAAGCCTAGAGCAGTTTATCAATGATTTTTCGTCCAGCCAGACACAGTGATCTGAATGCCATCGTCAGCCTGGCGGTGGAGTCGGTGTCACAGAACCCGCTACCGGTGAAGATTGACCAACTCGCCATGAAGGAGATGGCGGAGTCCCTGATCAACCCTGCACACTTCATCTGGGTGACAGAGGTTGACGGTAACGTGGTCGCTGCTGTGGCTGCTCAGGCTGGTAAGAGCTTCTGGTACCGAGGGCTGCAGGTGTCAGTGCTGCTGTATTACAGCCGCTACCCGAGAGCGGGGCTGCCGTTGCTCCGTGAGTTTGCGCAATGGTGTAAGGGTAGGTCAGGGGTCAAGGTGGCTGTGATAGAGTTGGAACCCACTACAGACCCGCGTCTGTTGAAATTCATGCGCCGACTGGGGTTCACCCGTGAAAGCGCAAACCTGTGTTATGTGAGGCAACCCAATGTCTAAAGTCGTGAAAGGCGTCAAAAAGGCCGTGAAGAAAGTGGTCAAAGGTGTCAAAAAAGTATTCAAGAAAGTGATGTCTTCCAAGATATTCAAAGCCATTGTCATATCTGCAGCAGTGTTCTTCACGGGAGGTGCGGCGCTTGGCGCCATCGGTGCCATAGGTGCAGGGACAAGTATCACAGCAGGGATGGCGGCGGGACTTGGGTCGGCCTGGGCTGGCGTCACGGGTGCAGCTACTGCCCTTACAGGTGGTGGCGGTGTCATGGCCAGCCTATCCGGCGCAGGTAGCGCACTCGCGGGCGGCTTAACTGGTGCTACTGCTGCAGGTGCCGCCGGGGGTGCCGCTGCCGCTGCTGCCGGAGGCGGTCTTGCTGGCCTCGGTGCAGCGTTCACCAGTGGAGTCGCTTCAACATCAGCAACAATCGCCACCGCCACAGCAGCAGGTGCGTCCGCTGCTGGTATGGGCGCGGGTGGTGCCAGTGCAGGTGGTGCAGGTTTTGGTGGCGCCAGTGCGGGGGGTGGAATGGTGAACGGTGCGATTACAGGGGGTGGCGTGACAGCATCTGGTGCGGCTGCTCCGACACTCGCGCAAACCATGGGTAATGGTTTGGTTAAGTCAGCCATGATCCAAAGTGGTACCCAGCTTTACGGCGGCTATGCTGCTGATAAGGCTGAGGAAGAGGCTGAGGAAGAGCGTCAACGCAACATGAATTACCGTGCAGAACTCTTCGGAGTCCCTGTACCTTACGGGAGTAAAGGCTAATGGTTGGAATGGTTGAACAAGAAATGCCTGCCGGTGTTGCCGCAGCACCCCCCGCGCCCGGTCAGACCATGGAGCAGGTGCCACCAGTGGATCCGGCGATGGAGGAGATGGAAGACGACGGCATTGAAGCCGATGAGTCTGACCCGTCGTACCAGGCCGCCATGCAGTTCGTGGCTGATGCCTTGTATCGCAACGACGCTGCTCAATCAATCGCAACCCAGATTGAGAAAGCCAGTGATAAGGTGAAGGCTGTTGCCGACATCAGTTATGACATTGCCAACGTCGCCATTGAGAAACTGGAAGGACAGTTGCCTGAAGAACTGTATATTCTTTTCGCGTCCACAGTGCTTGAGGAGATCTCTGAAATCTCCGAAGCGGCAGGTGTCGAGCTGACTCCCGGTGACATTGCGGGGGCGATGAAGCAGATGATATTACGTTTCCTGGGTGAGATGGGCGAAAACACATCAGAACTGCAGGTCGCTATGGATCAGTTCACCCCTGAGATGTTCGACAAGATGGCGCAGGAGGCTGAGTAATGGCTATCGGCAGGAATACAGCAGCAGCCATTCAGAATGTCGGTGGGATTATCGGCGGCGCCATGGAGAAGAAGGCGACGGTTGAACTCCAGGATGAGGAGACTCGCCGCAAGGAAGCACTTCGACAACAGGAACGCGCTGAAGATCGCGAGTGGCAGGAGAAGAAACTGGATGCCAGTTTGCAGGTGTCTGCTGCGAAGGATGCGTCTGTTCAACAGCGTCATGAGGAGACCCTGGCTGCTGCGAAGGAACGGAATCTTCAGAGCATCGCGTCCCGTGAAAAGATCGCAGCGGATAAAGCCGGTAGTGGTAGTGAATACAAGCCCGGTCAGCGACTGGATGACATCCGCTCCGACATCCGCCGTGAGCAAGAGAAGCTGACCAACGTCTACTCACTGCAACCGGGTGAAGATGTTGAGATTAAGGCGAAGCTGGCTGCACTGGAGTCGGAATACGCCAAAGTCTACCGTGAAGCATCCGGCAAGGAAGACCCCAAAGTACCTGGTGACATTCGGTTCGATAAGGGGCTAGTGGGTAGTCAGCTGGTCGGTGATGGTGAAGGCGCACTTCGCCCCGCGCAAGGTGACAAATCGTCTGCAAAAGGTGATAATAGTCCGAGAAAGATCAACACCCAGGAAGAGTATGACGCTCTGCCGAAGGGTGCTATCTACATTGACCCTGACGACGGTAAGAAATACAGGAAACCTTAATGTCTCGATTCGGCGGAATCCCGTTAAACACTTCACGTTTTGGCGGGATTCCCGTCGTCGATGATCTGGAAGATGATGTCAATGTACTATTTGACATTGAATCCGGCTACCGTGATTACGATGATCAGGGCAACCCCATCACCTCCCCCAAAGGTGCCATGTTCAAGTCGCAGGTGACACCTGCTACAGCAGCAGACCCTGGCTTCGGCATCACACCTGCATCTGAACAGACCCCTGAAGAATTCAATCGCGTCGGTCGCGATTACTACGCCAAGATGCTTGAGCGTTACGACGGTGACAAGAATAAAGCCGTCGCTGCTTATAACGCTGGACCCACTGCTGTAGACCGTGCCCTGACCCAGGGTGACAATTGGTTGGCAGCACTTCCTGAAGAAACCCAGAATCATGTTCGCAAGTTCAACGAGCGTTTGAGTGCAACACAACCTGATGAAGAATCTCCAGGACAGCCACCTCGGTATCCGAAGAGTCAGGGTGGGGTGGTCGACGAAGTCGAGCAAGAAAAAGAATTCACTGATCGTTTAAGTGATGCGTTCGGTAAATCTTATGACCACACTTTAGGCTTTCTGGCAACTACTCGAGACATCATGTCAGGAGATGATGACGCTGCAGCTGAAGCTATCGCAATGGCTCTAAACGCATCCGATGAGTCGAAGACACCGGGGCGTAAGAAATTAGATAACGCTATTGAAGCGTTAAACAACGTCGATAGATGGTCTGAGTTCTCTGAGCAATTGCAAGGATTCATTGGTAAAATTCCCGAAGTGTTCCCAGGACACCGTGCCGCATCTCGCGTGGTGTATGAGTTATTCAGATCATCTCCTGAGATTGGGGAGTTGGCTGCAACAGCAGCAACGAACCCCGCTGAAACAGCGATAATGAGTGCTGAGTCGGCTGCAACCACAGGCGCCGTTCTCACTGGAGGAGGAGCAGGGTCTGTCGCAGGTGCTGCAGTAGGTGGTGTCATCGGTGGAGCCATGGGTAAATCCCCATCAGCCGCAGCCGCAGGTGCCAGACTTGGTGGCAGCATCGGTGGTCGCGGTGGTGTCGCGTCAGCCACTGCTGCGGTTGAGGTCGGCGCCGAGATGCAGAGTCTGGTCGGTGAAGAACTTGCGAGCAGGAATCTCAAACCCACCGTTGAGAACGTCAAAGCAGTTCTTGCTGATCAAGAATTCAAGTCCAAGGCTGTACAACTTGCAGCCACAAAGGGGCTGACACTTGCCGCCGTTGACGCTGTACTCATGCGCGCATCAGGTGCCGTTGGTGCTGCACCCTATGTCAAAATGGCAGACACAGGAGTTGCAGCGACACTGGGTGACAAGGCTAAAGCGTTCGGTAAATCGACAGCCATTGAGCTGGCGTCCGAACCAGGTTCTGAGCTTGCAAGCCAGGGTGCGCAGCAGGTGATCGATCCTACGCGTGAGATTGATAGGGGGGCTGTAGCTGCTGAGGCAATTGCTGCATTGCCGACATCTGCTGTCATGGCGGGTGGTTCAACGGCGTTAGAATTACTTGCTCAATCTGCCCGTGACACGTCGCCCGGTGCGCAGTTGGGTCGAATGCTTGATGCCGGTGTTGAAGGTTCACAGTTCACCAAGTCATCCGAGCAGGTCGCCGCAGAGCGGTTTGCTGCAGGTACCCGTGCCACAGGTGGTCTGGAGATTAACACATCGACACCCGCTGACATTGTCAGGTCAGGTGGAGCAGTTGAACCCGAGAAAGATGTCACAGGCGTCATCGCTTCCCAGATGCAACCGTCAGCCGCCGAAGCTACGGTCAAATGGTTGTCTGAGGATGGTATCGAGTACCCCGTGCAGATCGTGCGTCAGGACGTCCCTGTTGAAGGCGACGACCGACCCCATGCACTGGTCAACTACAACGGCGTCGAAGCCCTGGTGCCCTCTGAGCAGCTGTCAGGGGTGACCGCTGCACCCCCCCGGTCAGTGAGCTTCACACCGGATGACTCGCCCACCCGTGAGGCTGGGTTGCAACCCATTATTATCCCCGAGGTGACCAATGTCAGCACACCAGTTACACCTGTGGTCGGATCTGAAGGAAGCAGTCAGCTGCGAAGTACTGTCTCACTCGGAGGCATGGGAGATTCAGGATCTAATAATGTCGTCGGAGGAGACCTGGGTGATGTTCCCGGAGTCAATGCAACACCTGGGCGACAGACTTCACTTGTTCCAGGCGGAGCCGTTCAATCAGCTCCCAGTGTAGTCGAGTGGACGGGTAATCGTGGCGCAGGCTACGACACCATTGAAGCAGCGAACAAGGGTCTGGCTCGTCGTCAAGAGTTGCAACCTGAATATAGCTGGACAGTTGAACCTACCGGTGACAAGTTCAAACTGGTGGGCACCACGGCGCCTCAGTCTAACTATGAGACTGCGTTGATTGAAGCTGATGAAGCTGACCGCGGTAACAATCTTGAGCAAATGTTCAAGGCGTCTACTAAACTATCAAATGCGTTCGATCAGTCAGTGCAGAATGCTATTGACGTTGACGGTATCGCGGTATTTCAAAGTAAGAAAGGTGATCTGACTTACGCCGTACACCCGTCAACCCGGTCTCCGGGTAAACTGCAGGTGACTACTTACAATGCAACGGGTGCGCTGGGAGACTCCACCGTTAATTCAGCAAGTGAAGTCAGCCAGGCGACGGGAACTCATAGAGTAAATTTCCTGTCGCGCGACGATGCTGAACGTGTACTGAACGCAGTCGGCGCTGCTGAGTTTGATTATCAAAATCGACGACCCGCCACAGAAGGGGTAATGAAAGATGGACAAGTCACACCCGCACTGCCTGACTCATCAGTTGAGGGAGTCGGCTCGCAAACAGAAAGATTCCGACAAGTCGGTCAGCAAGCCATCGACGCCGACGCCGCCCGCCGCGGTGAAGCCTCCCCGTTCCAGCTGACGCCTGCTGCACCGCAGGTCGACCAGAAGGTCACTCAGATCGGTGCAGCCCTCAGTGATGCCCTGGGTCTGAAGATCCCGGTGGTGGCGTTCGACAGTGCCGATCCTAAATCGCCGCACGGTTTCGCGGTGGCCGGTACTGCGTTCGTCAACGTCAATGGTGCAGTGCATCCTACCCCGAACACCACGCTTCACGAGATGAAGCATGTGATCGAGGGGATTGCGCAAGTCGAGAACCAGATGGGTCTTGAGAACACAGCTGCCCAGAACTTCACCCGCCAGATCGATAGTCTCTTCGATGAGATGAGTGAAGAAGGTAAGCGCAGCTACCTGAGCAACCTGCTTCACACCGAAGAACTGCGTGCGCTGGATGACACTGCCAGAGAGTCACGGATACAGGAGCTGCTGGTAGATAAGACTGGAACGCTGCGCTCTGAGATGATCGCCGACTTCCTGGGTAACCGTGCCACCGACCGGCAGTTCTGGCGTGACCTCGCTAACCAGGATCCCGAGGGGTTCCAGGGGTTCGTGCAGAAGTGGCTCGACATTCTCGACAATCTGATTGACATGCTGCGCGGTCGCAAGACTGCCAATAAGCAGGAGTCGTCTGAGGTTGACAACTACGTCAAGGATCTGAATAAAGCCAAGATGGTGGTGCGCGACGCGATGGTGGAGTTCCGCCGTCGCGCCAAGGAAGAGTACCCGGATCAAGTGATGGACACCTACCGAGGTATCCTGGCTGATCGGGCTGATAGCAAGCGTCAGGACGCCCCGACCACATACACCCCACGCAACCTGTATGTAGCGCACAATCTGACGGAAGAAAATTTGCTCCATGTCAGCGAACTGGGGGGTCTTGCCGCACCATCACTTGCGGTGATGCGTACTGAATACGACTTCACCAGCTTCGGTGAGATCACGCTACTGGCTGACCCGTCAATACTGGAGTCAAGTAAGACAAGAGTCTTTGAGTCTGATGTTTACACCCCCCGTCATCCGCGAGCAACCTACATCATTGATCAAAAGGCTTACCAGCAGTTCATCGATAGCCTGGGTGATACCTACGGACTCAGAGTACCTGCCGCGAGTGAGTTGTCCGACCGGGGTGCCAGTGAGATGTTGTACAGCGACGCAGTCAAGATGGGATACCTGCGTTCAGTTGGTAAAAATATCGCAGGTGCTCGCAATACCGATGTCTACGACATGCGGCGTAAAATCGCTAAACACTTCCGAACTGACAAAGCGCAGAGAGCCTATGAATCATGGGCGCGCAGTGCGTTTGAATCCATGGTCAAAGATGTCAAGCTGTTCAAGGGGTACACGAACTCAGGCAACCGTCGTTATATAGACTACACCCTGGACAATGTCGTCAGGGAGATGACGGCGAAGGTGCAGGGTGGTGAAGGTTTCAACTACGGCGCGGGTTCTATTCGCTCACGATACTCCACTCAACTGAATGGGGTGAAAGGTGTCCAGAAAGCCCGTGACAAGATTATCAGTGACACGGACTTCCAGGTGCTGAAGGATGAATCGCAGGATCGTCTTGTACAACTGCTTGACGATCTGAGACCTGCGTATAAGTTTGACGCTACCGGTTGGGGGTACATGGATAACGCTTCCAGCGCCATTGCTGAAGGTTCACGCGGGTGGCGGGAAGCGTTCAACCTTGATGACGATGTTACAGGTAAGATCAAGGATTTCATTGAGTACCTGACCGGGATGCCGACTTCATATTTTGAAGCCAAGGTTGGTCGTGCTGTTGATCTGTCCGAGTTCAAGGCAGCAGTGATACCTACCGGTACAAGCAAGGATGCAGTGACTCTGCTGAAAGACAAAGGTCTGAAGGTTGTCACCTACAAGCGCGGCGACAATGCGTCCCGCAGAGATGCCATTACCAAACAGGACAAGGTGCTGTTCTCCAAGCGCCAGTCACCCGCTGAAGAATATCGCGGTGAGAATAGACCTGTGGCTGATGCGCGCGGTGCTGCACGACTGCACGATCTTGAGTCAGCGTTCGGTGATGACATCTATAGTGAGAACGCACTTCAATACTTCGGCAGCGGTGACTCTCGTGAGAAGGATGTTGTTCGTATTTTGAACAATGTGAAAGGTGACCCTGACGCAGAGGTGACCATCTACCGGGGTGTACCGGGTAATGTGGACACCATCAACAACGGCGACTGGGTGACTCTGATTGAGTCAGTGGCTCAGGACTATGCCGACTTGATGGACGACGGTAAGGTCATCGAGAAAACCGTCAAAGCTGGTGATGTGACAAGCTGGGCAGATGGTCTTCTGGAGTTCGGGTACTTTCCTCAAGAGGTTGTGCAGTACAGCAAGCGTCAGACTGAGACGCCGGAGTTTAAGAAGTGGTTCGGTGACTCGAAGGTTGTGGATGAGAATGGTGAACCGTTGGTGGTTTATAGAGGACTCGGAGAGGAATATGTTGCGGAAAAATCGCCAAATATCACATGGGTGACCCCAGACCCCGCCTATGCGGGGGATTACGCGGATAGGAATTCAACCACGGTGTATGATACAGACGGGAGGTTTTATCCGTCTGGCGCCACAATCTTACCACTTTACGCAAAGGCGGAAACCCCTTTTGATCTGGGCTTCAGGTCAACCATGACTGACGTGAAATACTCCGATGTAATGGAGAGAGTGTACGGAGGTGTGGTCAAGTCATTCGAGATGGGCAGAATCACCAGGGATGAGGGTGTGCGCCTGATCGGGAAGATTGACAAGATACAGGAGAAAGACGACGGCACATTCAAGAAGGTACATAGCTGGTGGAATAGCAAGCCTGAAATAAAGGACATACTTCAGGAGGCGGGGTACGATTCGATTCACTCCAATGAAGGATTTGATGACCGGACTCCTGCTTACGGCCTCTTCAACCCGTCGCAAATCAAATCAGCCACCGGCAACCGTGGCACCTTCGACGCTGGTAACCCCGACATCCGATTCTCCAAGAAGCAACCCCTGGGCTTCTACAGTGAGCTGAGCAGCCAGGCAGCCAAGGGTCCGGGTTCAGCGATGAAGGATCAGTGGAAGGGTTACATCAACGGTCTCAAGAACAAGGGTGTCAAGCCTGATGAGATCGAGTGGTCGGGCGTCAACGACTGGCTCGACATGCAGACCGGTAAAGTCTCCCGTGATGACGTGCTCAACTTCCTCGACAACAACGGGGTGCAGGTTGAGGAGGTGACGTTGGGTGGTAAGGATAAAAACCTGACAATTGACGAAGCGAACCGGGTTATCGCTAATGGTGGAAAGGTTTACGCTGTGGAGCGGCGGGACGAGAATCAGGTTGCAGGGGCAATGCTTTCAACAAACCCGCCACAATTACTCCCTTACATTGTGAGCAATCCTGACCGCTACTTCTTGCGCAAGGGTGACCCTGACGATGCAATTCGCCGTAAAATCGACACCAAATACGCACAGTACCAACTCCCCGGCGGCGATAACTACCGGGGGGTGTTGCTGACGTTGCCAGAAAAACGACAACCTTTCACCCCGCTGAAAGACCTTCCAGAAGGGTTTGAGTTGGTCGTAGATAGAAGCCGCGCTGATGGTAGAATTTACGGTGTAACACCGCGGGGACAGTTTCATGCGAGACCTTACAACGGCTATCACGCATCAGCAGATGCTGCAAAGCAATCCGCGCTAAACTACTTAAACTCCCAACGGGAGATGGCAGCTGAAGATGATTTCAAAGGCTACAAATCCGCCCACTGGGATCAGCCCAACGTCATCGCTCACATCCGCATGAATGACCGCGTCGATGCTGACGGTAACCGGGTGCTGTTCATTGAAGAGTTGCAAAGTGATTTCGGCCAATCAACCCGTAAGGAAAAACTTAAAATGATTCGCGCAATTAAGGAAGACTTTGACGCGATCGTTAACCGGATGAAGTCTGCTGGAGTTCTGGAGGTGAACTGTGACTGAAAGACGATTCTATGTGTACGCCCATAGAAAGAAGTCTACCGGCTGCATTTTTTACATAGGCAAAGGAAGTCATCGGCTGGTTCGAGTAAGTGCGTATGAGAGAGCACATCATACTGGAAACAGGGGTGATTATTGGAACGCCATTGTAGCCAAACACGGGTTTACAGTTGAAGTGTTAGGTGAATTCTATTCAGAAAATGAAGCATTCGAGTTTGAAAAGAATTTGATAAAAAAATTAGGTAAAAAGTCGTCTGGAGGTGTGTTGTGTAATCTAACGGACGGTGGAGAAGGGAGTTGCGGTTTTTCACCTTCACAGATTACAAGAGCTAAGCTGAGTGCAGCTATGTCTAAAGAAAAACATCACAACTGGGGTAAGAAGCTGTCGCCAGAAGTGTGTGCAAAGAAATCGGAGACACTCAAAAATTCACCAAAAAACCTCAGAGGAAAGAAACTACCGCAGTGGTGGAAAGACAGGATTGCATTAGCCAAGCTGGGTGAACTCAACCCCATGTACGGTGTGACAGGTGCTGACCACCCGCAGAGTCGAAAGGTGATTGACGCGTCTAGCGGCGCTGTGTTCGATAGTGTCAATATTGCTGCTGATCATTTCGGATATAAAATGAAAACACTTTACAACTGGTTGTCAGGTCATCGTCGAAACCCGACGACACTGAGGTTTGCATAATGGCATGTCGATATACGTTTAATGGTCGTGAATACTCTCATTCTGAATTCGTCAAAGCTCTTTCTGATATGCCAGTGTCAGAGGCATCTAAGTATATGCCGGGCGTATCTGCGCTCCCAAACGCACCCTTCGTCACAGCCACCGATAAGTGGTTGTCCCTGGCTGTCAAGCGCATCATCACCATGGCTGTTGAGGGTGGTTACAGCAAGGTGGCGTTCGTCAACGGGGAGCAGTCTGCTGATCGGTATGATCTGAGTAAGCAGATCAATGAGGTGTCAGTGTCCGCAAACGGTGACGGGTCGTTCAGCACCAGCATCAGACATCTTGACGGACGCACCGAGCGCCTGGGTAACTTCGACCATGAACAACTCGCTGACAATGTGGGTAAGGATCTGGCTGACCGCATTGTTGCGGACGACGCTGCGTTGACTGAGGCGCGCAAGGCGTACCGAGCTGCCGTGAAGAATGACGCCAGTGAAGCAGAGCAGGATCGACTCCACGCTGAAGTGCAGAAGTACCCCATGGTCTACACTGGCCTCGATCTCAGGGTCGGCGGCGAAGGTATGAAGTCGTTCTACGACATCATCGTGCCGAAGGTCGTCAAGGATGTGATTAAGAAGGTTGGCAAGGGTCAGATGGAGGCGGTTCAGTTTGGCGGTACCGAATGGGGTGTATTTGACGCTGACGGGAACCCACTGGAGACCGGGTTTTCTACACGGGAGAAAGCGGAAGCTGTTGCGTTAGATTACAACGATGCGGTTGTTCAGAATGATGGTGATCTTGACACCCAAACCGGCTTCACCATCACTGACGCCATGCGTGAGAAGGTCGACACCACAGGGCTGCCGTTGTTCAGCAAGCGTCAGACTGAGACGCCGGAGTTCAAGCGATGGTTCGGTGACTCGAAGGTGGTGGATGAGAACGGTGAGCCGATGGTGATGTATCGCGGAGAGGGTGGTGGCGAGGATTTCACCGTTTTTGACCGCAGCATGGCGCGGGAAAAAGCATTCTTCTTCACCCCGGATCGGGACGTAGCAAGCACCTATGCGGCGAAAAACAAGCAGCCACGTTCGTTCTACTTGAAAGCGGAAAAGCTCTTCGACCCGCGCAGCAAGGATGGACAGGCATTCATCCGCGAGTGGGCGAAAATCTGGGATGAGTGGATTGACCGGCAGAGCGGAGATGAAATTGACCCCGTGGACGCGGTTCTCGAAGGACGGCTGTTCGACTACGAGGGGGATTGGTCTGCCGAACGCTGGCGCGACCTCCAGGCCAGCATTGAGGTGGCCGGGTATGACGGTGCTCGCCTGCCTGACTGGGACAGTTATCAAGGTACATTCGACGCCATCATCGTATTCTCCCCCAACCAAATCAAATCAGCCACTGGCAACCGGGGTACCTTCGATCCCACCAACCCCGACATCCGCTTCAGTCGCCCCCAGCGCAACGCACTCAACCAGCCTGCACCCATTGTCGACTGGCGCACACCTGACCCCAGCAAGATGGACACCTTCATCTACACGCTGCAGGACAAGCATGTTGACACCAAACGCGTGATCAAGGCAATTCAGGAGACCGGTAAACAGATTCAGGATAAATGGGATCCCTATCTCCAGGAAGGCTTGTTCCACGGTCGCTCTGCTGACAGGGTGGCGAAGTTCCTCGACAACGAACTGCGACCCCTGCTGACTGAGATCCTGGCGCGTGGTGAGACCATGGAGAAGGTGGAGGAGTTCCTTCACAACGTCCACGCTGCCGAGCGCAACGCACAGATCGCCAGCATCAACCCCACCTTCCAGGGTCCGGGGTCAGGCATCACTGATGCCGATGCCACCGCATACCTGGCCGCAATTCCGGCAGACCGTCGTCGTCGCCTGGATGCAATGGCACAGCGAGTCAGGAGCATCATCCACAATACCCAGGATGCACTGGTGGCCGGTGGCCTGGAGACCCAGGAGACCATCAACAAGTGGCGTGCTGTTTATCCGAACTACATCCCGCTGGAGCGTGAGGATGTTGACTTCGGCATGGGTAGCTTCGGTATGGGCACCGGTCAAGGGTACTCCACCAAAGGACCATCAGCCCGTCGTGCCACCGGGTCAACTCGCCCCGCCATCAACATCATGGCCAACATCGCCATGCAGCGTGAGCGCGCCATCACCCGTGTAGAGAAGAATCGGGTAGCCCTGGCGCTGTACGGTCTGGCGGTGCAGAACCCGAACACCAACTACTGGTTGGCTGTGAACCCTGACATGAAGTTCACCGGTACTGGGCAGCGTGCGCTGGCGGATGAGCTGGTCAGCATCGGCCTCAACCCTATCGACGCACGCGGCATCATTGAGGAGCCGAAGCAGACCTTCATTGACCCAGTCACGGGGCTTGCCGTGCAGCGCACCAACCCCGCACTGCGCAGCAGTGACAATGTGATCAGCGTCAGGATCAACGGGAAGGATCGGCACCTGTTCTTCAACATGAACGACCCCCGTGCTGAACGGATGGTGGGTGCGCTGAAGAACATGGACACCCATGATCTGGGTAGAGTGCTGACCATATCCGGCATGATCACCCGCTACATCTCCAGTGTGAACACTCAGTACAACCCTGTTTTCGGGGTGGTCAACTTCACCCGCGACGTGCAGTCGGCAGCATTGAACCTGACCACCACAGCGATTGCCGGGAAAGAAGCTGCTGTGATGGCGCACACCCTGCCTGCACTTACCGGCATCTACCGTGATCTGCGCTCACGTCGAGCCATGCGCGGCGCCACTAACACCCAGTGGTCACAGTTGTGGGAGGAGTTCACTGCGGAAGGCGGTAAGACCGGCTTCCGTGAGCAGTTCCGCACCAGCAAGGATCGTCAGGATGCACTGTTCACCGAGATGAACAATATCCACGGCAGCCTCCCGCGCAAGACGTTCAACGTCATGTTTGGATGGTTGTCCGACTACAATGAGGCGATGGAGAATGCTGTCAGACTGTCAGCCTACAAGGTAGCACTGGACTCCGGGCTGTCAAAGCAGCGTGCCGCCATGCTGGCCAAAAACCTCACTGTGAATTTCAACCGCAGGGGTGCAGTCTCCCAGCACATGGGATCCATGTATGCGTTCTTCAATGCCAGCGTCCAGGGCACCCAGCGGCTGTACGAAACATTGTCAGGACCGAAGGGTAAGATGATCGTCGCTGGCGGGCTACTGCTGGGTGCCGCTCAGGCAGTCATGCTGGCAGCACTCGGGTTCGATGAAGATGAGCCACCTGAGTTCGTGCGCGAGCGCAACATCATCATCCCCCTGGGTGGTGAGGACAAGAAGTACCTCACCGTCCCCATGCCACTGGGCTTCCACGTCATCCCGAACATCAGCCGCAAGCTGACGGAATCCTGGTTGTCAGGGTGGAACAAGCCTGGTGACACGGTGCTGGATCTTACCGGCATCCTGTTCGACGCATTCAACCCCGTCGGTAGCGCCGGATGGTCGCTGCAGACCGTGATACCCAGCGTCGTGGATCCGGCGATTGCGCTGCTGGAGAACAAAGACTGGGGCGGTCGACCTATCTACCGCGCGAAGTTCGGCGGTGACCGCGATGTGTCACCCGGTATTGATCGCACCAAGGACAGCGCGTCGGTGTTCAGCAAGTACCTATCGCAGTATCTGAACTACGCCAGCGGCGGTACGGACTATGTGGCCGGAGAGTTCAGTCCGACCCCGGATCAGATCGACTACCTGATCGGTCAGGCTACGGGTGGTGTGGGTCGTGAAGCCCTGAAGCTCTCCCAGGCTGCTGAGAGCGCGGTAACCGGTGAGACCCTGCCTCCGTACAAGGTACCACTGGTGGGTCGCTTCTACGGTAAAGCCACAGGCTCTGCGTCAGTGGCCGCACCGTTTTATGAGAACCTGGATCGGATGACCCGTCATCGGGCTGAGATCGACGGTCGTGTGGAAGACGGTAAGCCGGTTGACGACTACTTCAAGGCGAACCCTGAAGCCCGGTACGCCAAGGAAGCAGTGATGGCTGAACGCGCAGTCAGGGATAACCGGAAGGCGCTCAGGAAAGCAGTGGCGAACGGTGACAGGGTGCGCGTGAAAGAGATTGAGTCATGGATCGAAGACATCATGACCCGGTTCAATGCCAAAGTGGATGAGGGTAAGGACTACCTGGAAAACAGGCGCAAGGTTCGAGCAGCGTTTCAGTGAAGAAAAGACCCCAGGGTGACCTGGGGCTTGTTTCTCACACCGTGTGAGTACCCTCAACACCCCGTCGCATTCTTTCAAGAGTTCGCTGTTGCAACCAGTGCTGGGCTTCTTCAATGTGAGTGAGTGCGCAAGCGTTTGCTTTACACGCATAGGGTCCGCTCTGGAATCCGCGAAGCCTGTCGGCAACGATCGCCAACAACACTTCATGAGTCAGCCCGTTCACACCGTTGCCATCCTCATTGATTGGACCATTCTGAAAGCTGACACGGGTTGGCGGCATGTTCGGGTGCGAAACCTCATACTCGTGACAGGCGTTACCGTGCCCAGGCTCGTCTAGCACAGTGAGAGTGAGTGTGTCGTTGGCGGGGTTTACCTTGTGGTCGTTAATCTGTCTCATGATTCAACTCCTCTCGTTGACTTAATGCACCAGTTTCAATCGTCGTTCAGCGACCCGTTCACGCTTCACCTGTGCCGCTCTGAGGCGGTTCAGATCACCCCGCCACTCATGGTCAAGGACCACCGTCTTCCCGTCGTGACGGATGATGACAGGGTGCTCCACGTTCTCATCCACCAGAACCTCACATCCCCAGATCTGACCGATGGCATTCTCATCAGCGGCGCCCAGCTCAAGGCGCGACTTCTCCATCCAGTCAGGTGGTACTGCGATGATGGGCAACGGTGTCGTGTTGATGTCAGCATGATCCAGTTCGTCACGCCAGACCTGAAGCTGTACCAGTACAGTGCTTGTGAATTTGCTGATGTTCATTCGTCGATCCTTGTGTAACCGGACTCAAATGTTTCAGTGGGTGACCATGAAGTGTAGCCGTCACGGTATACCACCAGATACCCTAGATCCTTGTCACCCTGTTTGAAGAACTGAGTTTTGAACTGCTCCTCGGTGATAAAGAACTCCATGCCCCCGGTAAGGGAGAGTATGTAATCCGGTTTGTGCCCCACGGTCCCGTCGTCAGGTATTGATGACCACTTCAAGATCTTCTCAGCCCACACATCCTTGTGACACTTCCACCGAGGAAGACCTTCTGCTTCTGGTGGACACCGTTCGTCTGTCTCCACCACAGGCTGCACCTGCGCAATGGCCTGAGTGCGTACCTTGTCAATCAGCGCAGCAGTCTCCCGGTAAGGCTTCTCAGCCAGGGTGTTGATGATGTAGTTGATCTCATCGACTTCAAGATTAATGTTCATAGGAATGAAAGCTCCAGTTCGTTGGTTACTATGCCGGAGCGGTATCGCTCCAGTGCGGCTTTAAGACCTTCCTGGTCATCGTGCTTCCTCATCAGTGCATCCGCAACCGCCAGGTCGACGGTGTCATTGCACAGGATTCTGATGATCGACACAGGGCGTTTCTGACCCTGTCGATCAATGCGAGCATTCATCTGCTCATATAATTCAAGGCTCCAGTTGAGACCATACCACACCACAATGTTCCCGGATTCCTGGAGGCCGTCGATGCCATGCGACATGCTTGCTGCGTGACCAACCATCAATCTAATCTTCCCGTCATTCCAATCATTGATGACCCGTTCGGTGTCCTTTGATGAAGTCTTGGTTAGGTTCACCGGCTTCAGATGCTTGAATCGTTTCATGATTCGCTCAGCGTCCGGGGTGAAGCTGTAGCTGCACAGTACAGGAGACCCGGCAGCCTCCTCCAGTACATCTTCCAGGGCGTCCAGCTTGGCGTCATGCAGTGAGTACCACTCACCATTACCGACTTCATTGATATATGGAGATCCATTTGCAATTTGCAAAGCCTTATTGGACACCGACGCTTTGTTGAACAACTCAATCTCAGACCCTTGATCCAGGCGACTGAACAACTGAGCTTCCACTTCCTGATACACCTGTCGCGCTTTCGCCGGGAGATCCACCATCAAGTTGGTAATCTTTACTGCAGGCATGTCGAGGTAATCGCGGGAATCCATTTTCTTGGTGATGTCAGATATTCTGGATTCAATAGCAGCTTTACCCAGGTCGGTGGGCATATAGCTCCACCCCATGTAATCGGACTTAAAATAGCTGTTCTTGTAGTGCGTGATGTACTCACCCAGGCGCTCACCACCGTCTACCGCGAGATACTGACCGTGCAGATCCAGGTAACCGTTGCTCGCAGGGGTGCCGGTCAGACCCACTCGATAAGCGAATTGGTCAATCATCTTCCGCCAACCGGTCACCTTGATCTTGTGGGTCTGACCGCGCTTGTCCTTCCGGTCACGATTACCACCAGCGATACGCAAGGTGGTGCTGTTCTTCAGCTTCGACACTTCGTCGTAGACCACCATCTGGAACGGCAGCGGCTTGCCCTGGCTGATGTAGTAGTGATCCAGTATCTCAGCCAGCCATGTCATGTTCTCGTAGTTGCACAGGTAGACGTCAGCCGGTGCGAACAATGAACGCAGACGCTTCTCCCTGACACCGTGAACCACGCTGAAGCGAAGGTGTTGAGTGTGCTCCCACTTCTTGGCTTCTCGCGCCCACACAGCCTGGATGACACGCAGGGGACCAAACACCAACACCTTTTTCACTTGCCCGGCACTCATGCGGTCGACGATGTTAGTCAGGGTGACGGGTGTTTTGCCAAGACCCATCCCCAACCACAACATTGAGTCCTTGTGTTGCCACATATGGTTGCGGCATTCCATCTGGTACTCGTGAAGGTCTGAGAATTTTCTCACAGTCTGCCCTTGATATTGTCGACCACACCCTTCGCCATCACAGCTATCGCAAGTGATCGAATGAACTCATCAACTTCACCCTCACCGCACAACGTGTACACATTGGCGCCAACTTCTTTCAACCGGGTATGTTCTCGTTGCTGCGCTGTCGACAGCTTCCCGTCTTCAGTCTTCACTTCAACAAAGAACACCTTCCCTGCGATCAGCACGATGCGATCAGGCACCCCGTCGACACCGGGTGATACCCACTTGCGGGTGATGCCACCCAGCTTCTTGACTTCGGAATCCAGATGCCGTTCGACTTTATTTTCTCTTACGCCCATTGAACTTCTCCCATACCACAATGAATAAACGCACCACCTGAATCCAGACCCAGAACACGATGATCATGATGACGGGTGCGAACACGAACGCTAAGATCGGCAGGAAGACTGTCATCAGTTAACACTCTTGATCAAAGGGTACACCAGCTTCCTGGCTTCCCGGATGTACCACTCATGGTTGATGTCACCGAACGTCTGACCCTGCAACCTGTTGCAGATCCGCACGGTGTACGGGTCGTGGTAGCGGGTGCGACGTTCGTCGTAAATAGTCTTTGATTTGGTGTGAATCCTGGGATCCCAGACACCATTGCCAATCTCCTGCATGATTCTCAGGTAGTCTAGCTGTGACACCCCGTTGGCTTTTTTATACTCACCTACGGGGCCATCAGCAGGCATCACCTTCTCCATGTAGTCACCGTCCGTGCTGATGTAATACCTGACGGTGTTGGGTATCCTCTCACCGCCCCATTCCAGGATGGATCCACGGGGCACCTTGGTGCGCAGCATGAAGTCGTAGACATCCTGGTGCCCGGTGACGAACTCTTCGATGTCGACGCCATGAACCAGAGCAGCTTCGGCGGCTTTGGCAATGACTCGACTCGACCAATCTTTGTGCCATGGTAGTTCGCGGGTACCGGGGTTTTCCAGCGCGGTCTCATAGGCGTAAGCTCCGATTCGCTTCACCTTACCTTTAAGGTCTACAGCAAGGTAGCTGTTGACATCTCTGATGCACATCATGCTGTATAACACTTCTTCCAGTTCAAGTTGAGTAACCTCTTCCCACCACTTACAAATAACGCGACAGTGATCCAGATATTCATCAGGACATAAGTAAGTGACCCCGTCAGTATTGGCCTGAATTATTCGAAGGCCGGGTACTTTCAACAGCTGCTCAATCAACATGCACAGTGATAATTGACCACCGAGCGTAGTGGTCATTGTGTAAAGTGGATCAAGCAGTACGCTGTATTCGTTATTGCTATTACCGTATGAAGCGTTCAGTGCTTCTTTGTATGCATTATTTTCCGGCGTCTTTTTATCAAAGGTTTTCCGGGTAACATACACACCCTCATAGGCGTCGCAATACTGCGCACCCAGGTGCGCAGGGTAGTACCGATTCTTGATTGCGAGGTTTGGATAAAAACTGGCAACGTCGACATCGACCAGGGTGAATCTGTCACCTGTACGCACGATGCTGTCGTTCACCGATGCATGAAGTCCACCGGTGCCGAATACATACTTCACCCCGTCAATGGTGGTGTTGAGGTCGGTAAACACACCCTTGGTTTCAGTGATTGATTTATTGCGCAGGAATTCCAGAATCCCATTAAACTCAGGGCGCTCAAATCTGATGTACGGTAGTATCGCGTCAGCCAGGTTAATCACGTCACGATGAGTTTGCCGTTTCACTTTTTTACGGTTGACGTAATCGTAACAACGGATTCCGGTAGCTTCCATCTCAGTAACCAGAATCGTTTCACCAATCTTGGTGTTGGACATGTTCACCATATTGAGATTGAACCTGGTGCTCAATGCTTCACGCATCACCAGTTCAGCCTGACTTTTATGATAGAACTCAATGGTTGCGTCAACATCCTCTTCGTTGTATTCCAGCAGCACAGGTGCCTGGTCAACGGTCAGCACGGTGCCGGGGTCATAGGGTAAATCCTCCAGACGCTCACGACGCATGTTGAATTCCAACACCTTCAGGTCGACTGACTTCGCTCTGTTGTCGAAATGGTGCATCTTGTACAGGTCTAACTGCGGCACTATCCAGTCACTCTCCCACACCATGTGCCCGAACCGGTCACCACCTTTGATGATCGACATGGCTTTCTGGTAGATGCTGTCTACCGTCGCGAACCGGTCGGTCATGATGTGATGCAGCACGGGATAGTCGAACCCGATGTTGTTGAACCCCACCATCCGGCAGCCTTGATCACGGAGTGTTTCGACAAACAGTCGGATCAAGTGAAGCTCCTGCTGCCAGGGACTCAGTACAAACCGCCAGGTGCGCGACTTGTCGACAGTCTTCGCCACCAGGGTGAAGACATTAGGGTACGTCTCCACGTCCCAGCCGATGTCGGTGCGGGGCGGTACACCGAAAAGGAAATCAGTCATCAATTATTACTCGCGCTAACATTTTGAATTTACCGGTGGTACCTTGATGATCTACGATGGCACCAGCCTCACCTTCAAACGGGGGACTGGTGTATTGATGGACTTGCATGAAGTCTTTCCGACTGTACCATTCACCCAGGTCACCGGGTTTGACGTATATTTCAGGTACGACATCGTCTTTATCGCTCACCGTTCGCCACCCGAACCCGTCAGCACACCGCGTTCGGCACGGCTGCGCAGTTTCGACAGGTTGGTGTCCAGAACCTCACCTATTGTAATTCCATTTTGATATATGACCTCGGCAAGTATAGACATATAACCGTCTATGTACTCAAACACGGCTGAGTTCCCAAGATCATCTTCTGAAGCAGCTGCCATCAACATCGTGACATTCTCAAAATTATCGAGCATCAGATCGATCGCCGAACATTCTTCAAGATATTCTTGGGGGAATTCCCAAGGCAGACTGCCACCTGCATCAACGTGATCCTGGCAAATCGCAGCCAACATCCACAGACAGTCGCCCGCCTCCTTGACCACCTTGTCGCGATCCACCTGACCGTCGTTGTCGCCGCGAAGCAGGGGCTTAACGAACACGTCCAGCAGTTCGGCGGACTCCACAAGGAGTGATGCATAGGGGTAGAAGGGATCCTTGAACACCGCTGTCGCCATGGCGAGCGGGATGTACTCTTCAAATGTCATTTTCCTGATCTCCGTGATGTGAATTTATCCAGCGTGTCGAGTGCTTCCATGACACGAGGGTCAAACTTCACACTGCGAACATGACGCATCTCGTAATTGATGGATGCCAGGATGCAGGCTTCCCTTAGCTCTGACGGGGTAAAATGCGCCCGCTCAATCAAATCTTCAAGCACTCTCACAAGGTGGTTGTACTCAGGGTCGTTCATGTACTTCTCACGCGGCGTCTTCATAACACACTCCGGTAAAAAAGCCCCGGCGAACCAGGGCACATTCTTCAGTGAATTACTGCTTGATCAACAGCCCGTTGGCAATGAGCATGTCATCCGTCCAGCCAGCAGCATGGTACGCCTCACGGGTCACCCCGTTGGCGGCTGCAGTCATGGTGAACTGCGGCACGGCAGGGGGCGGAGGCGGCGTCATGAAGTTGGGCGCCGGTGGGGGTGGTGTGCTAGGTGCTGCAGCAGGCGCAGGCGCGTGACCACCGGCCACATCAGCAAACATCTGCTCAGCGGTGGGGCGGTTGTCCAGGCAACCAAACTCGCCCAGTTCTTTGGTCAACATGACACCATTGAGACCGGCGCCAACACCCTTGCTCACCGCCATGTTGTAGGTGAACGTGTTGAGGGATACCCAGGCAATCTCACCGGCAACAACTGCGCCAGGGTCCATGACGGGCTGGATGTTGGCATCCACGACAGCGGGTTTGTTGTCAGCAGGCGCACCACAGCGAACCTCCACCCAGTTCGCCACTGCAGCGTTACCGGGCTGCGTTTCAGTGCAATCGCGCAGGAACACTTTACCGTTGGGCGGGAAGCCGGTGGGCCAGGCATTGGCTTTCTCCTGAGCGATGATCGCCTGAATCTGGGCAACCTGGGGGTCGTCCTTGCGCAGCAGAATGGTAACGCTATACTTGGGGTCGTCGCCAGGTTGCACTGAGCGCGGGGTGAACAGGTGTGGGTATGACATGATACCCTTAATCTTGAGTTGCATTTTACTATCCTCGGTTGTTACAGAAAGTCATATGTTGTTGTTTGTTGCACAGGCAATTGTACCTCTGGTTCCTTGAAGAGCGCAACCTTTTCTTCAAAAGATTGTTCTTCGCGTGCCACTTTTTTGAGTGTCACGGCACCGGCTTTGAACGAGATGTAATCACGCTCGATGCGCTTCTTCTGATCCGCTGTCAGTTTATTAGACTTCAACACTTGAGCAGGACTGATCAACTTCGGTGGGTAGATGTCATCCTTGGTAAACTTGCGCGCCTTGAGTGCTTTCACCACATCCTCTTCCGGTAGCGCCCACACGTTTGAACCCCGCCCCGGTGCAAGTGTGTAGCCGGGAATCTTGCTACCGGATTCCAGTCGCTTCTCCAGTTCAGCCTTGACCCGTTCAAACACGGCATTGATACCGGCTTCGGCGTCAGCCAGATCAGCCAGTCGTTTGTCGTCCAGGGTGGTGATGTCACCGAATGTCGACTCGATCACCTCAAATAAACTGGAGCCGTCTTGTACCATAATATCGGTTGTCATTGTCCTCACCTTCTCCAGGTCTCGTTCGGACTGCGCCGAACAATTGGATTTATGTTTACACCAGGCGCAGTGCTTGCCTGGTATCAAGGGTGCGTCCGGGCGGTCGGTTTCGTGAGCTGACCATGCCAGCTTTTCCAGTCGCTCGACAGCATCCGTTGTATCGATGTCCCAGTAACGCACAGTGGGGTTGGTCTTCGGCTGAACAATGGTCATTCGCACCCCACACACACGCGCAGGGTAGAATGGTCTGACTAGGTCAGGACGGGATGCAATGTGCGGACGCAGCTTACCTCCCAGGTAGGACAGCAGTTGGGTGTTACCCTCAGCTGCCACAAACCCTCGACCGTCTTTGTAGTCGACGACCTCAATGAACACCACCCGCTCACCGGACTGCATGGTGATGGTGATGTCACAGGTGCCCTGCCAATCAGTGCGTCCGAACATGCCGCCAGGGTCTGATCGACTCTCGGTCTCCACGGTGACGATGCCACCCGGATACAGTGCCTCAAGCTCGCCAGTGCGACGATCCAGATACGACAGGCACTCTTGCACCCTGGCAGCACGCTCTGCGTCCACGAGCCAGCCGGACGACTTGTCGATGTGATTGACGCCGATGATCGTACCGATCAAAGACTCAGGGCTGACATCATCCAGGATGCACTGCTCCAACAGCAGGTGGGTACCTGTGCCGTCGATGGCAGCGTCCCCTGGGATGTCCGGGTAGATAGCCTCCTCCCGCACAGACCCAGGGCAGTAAGGCCACCGGGTGTTACTGGGACTCAGTCGTGCGTGAGCCATCAGCTCAACCCCTGGACTGCCTGCAGCAGTTCGCCGTACTTCGCCGGATCCAGCTTGGTGATGCCGTCGACACCGCAGCTATCACGCAGTAAGGCGAAGATCTTATCGGGACCACCCAGTTGACCGGCCTTCTCCCGCAGCGCCTGGTTGACTGACTCCAGGGTGGCACCTGGGATAGCTGGAGCTGGAGCAGGAGCTGGAGCTGGAGCTGGAGCAGGAGCAGGAGCAGGAGCTGGAGCAGGAGCAGGAGCAGGAGCAGGAGCTGGTGCTGGTGCTGGTGCTGGGTTAGCGCAGCCTTCACCAGCTGACACGAGACGACGGGCTTTCTCGAAAGTGATGTGGACATCATAACCGTCGAGACCCTGAAAACTGGTGCTCAAATGAGAGACGCCTTCGGGCAGCGTGACACCTACTGCGGCGAGAATTGATGCAAGTTTTGACATGGTTGTTACTCCTTGGTTTTGAATAGGGCGAGCTGCCCTTCGGTGGGTTTGATTGTTACACGACCCTCAACAGCAGCCGCGATGATCTCTCGCACAACCTCAGGCATCGGGCGCCGGAGTTTGCGTTTACAGAGACTTTGGAACTTGGTGTGCAGTTCAGGAGGGACCCTGACTGCCAATATCTTTGATGCCATGCAGATGTTCTCCTATGTTATACAGATTGTAACCTACGACCACCAGTCTCTGCAACCTTTTTCTGCCGGTGATATTCAATATACACTTCTTCCGGCGTCAATGTTCTGTAATGTTGATGATTGCGCAACGACCACACCCGCAGCTCAACAGCTCCACTGGTGGCACGCAGCTGGTGACACCCGACATCCTTCAGCAGTCGCGCAGTCCTTGCCGGAGTCAGGGTGGACGCATCCACATACAGGTGCATGTCGTGACCGGACAACGCCGACATCCTCATGGTGGTGGATGCATCCACCGTGCTCACCAGGTCGATGCCGAACGCGCCCACTGAGTTGCGCATGAACGCCTCGACGGTCTGCACCCCTGCTGACTTGCTGGCCTCCTGCATGTCACGCTGGTAGTCGGTCATAGGGGGCGGCAGGCCGTGGTTGAAGTCGCTCAAATCCACGCAGTTGCGCAGATACCAGATGCAGTGCTGCCATCCACCGCTCTCCATCCACTGCCACATCCATGTCCAGTATTCCTGCCACTCTTGAGTCACGTTACCGTTGTCATCGCGTATATACAGATCAGACCAGGCTGCATAGATGCGCCTGCTGGTACCCTTCAGGCGGATCGGCAGCAGGCTGTTGGTGGTCATGATCAGGTTGACAATGTTGCGCACAGGAAACGCACTGACGTTTTTCTGGTTCACCTGAATTGTGTACGGTGGCGCAGCTGCCAGAGGTTTCAGCTTGTTCGACACACTGTCGTCACGATCCTTGTCCGACGTATCACCCTCATTGACGATCAGCAGCTTGGTGGCGATCAGGTACTCGTTGAACGACTCAAGCAGACTGTCACCGTGGATGACTTTACAGTACGCATTCTCCATGGCCTTGATCAGTGGCGTGAGCAGGTAGTCCTTGCCGCTACCCTCGTACCCACCCAGGATCAGCATGTGATTAATTTTCTTCTCAGGGTGCAGCAGGGTGAACGCCATCCACTGCAACAATCGCTTCTTATGCTCACCCCAACCCATCACATCGAAGTGCTTGAGCCAGGGGGTGGCGTCACCTTCGACACCGAAACAGGTTCGCACTGCTGTCCACAGATTGCCGTAACAGATGCCATTCTCCTCGAACACCAAGGGCATCCCCGGTGCGAAGTCGACCTGGTCGACCTTCTGGATCCGACCCATGAGGGCGTTCTTCACGGCGTCTGAATCATGGTGGCAGTAGGAATTTTGAAACGCTGTGGTGGTCATGAAAGTGCCGGTGCGCACCTCATAAATCTTGTCCAGCATCTTGACGTACATGCAGTCGTCATAGAACGAGCTGTTGACGACCTTATCCGTTATCCATTGGTCGCGCAGCGCCCGGATGATGGTTTTGAATTCACTCTTGGTCCACGACATTACGTCGCACACCATCTTCTGATAATGCACCCGCTCCAGTTCAGATGGCAGCTGGTCGACTGACATCAGTATCGACTCAGCCATATCACGTTGCGACCGGCTACCCGGCTCGACCTTGTTGAGTCGCCCGATGATGTCGGTCAGTGTGTCGGCTTTCTCCTCAGAGCGCGGTCGCCCCGCCACCGCGCTCTGAGGGGGTGGCGGGGCAACAACATCACTGAACACCCGTACCATGCGCCAGGTGGCGAACGTCTCACCCCAACCCGGTACCACATGGTCCACGCGGCGAACAAGATCTCTTGTCGTTCGATGCTCGCACGCACCGTGGTGACACTTGAACCCCAGACTACCATCGTCGTTGGTAAAGACGGCAGCACCGTTGTCAATGCCCCCAGTATGCTCATCAACCCATGGGCAAGTAATATCGAATCGACCATCAGAGCGGACGTCCTTTATGTGAATGATGTCGGGGATCTGCAGGATCGGGTGATCCGGCACGTTGGCCGCACCGTCAACGCGACCTTCGCGGCGGGGAGCGTCCAGGTTGATATCGAATGGTGCGGCCAACGCCTCCAGGCTGACTGTGTGCTCAGGGTGCCACTCCAGCATTTTGCACTGCCACGGTTGCCCGTTGACCAGCTTCGATGCCTTGTTGTTGACACCCTCCGGCAGCCGGACGTACCGAGTGACACCCTTCTGCCCAGGATCCTTACCGTCTGGCGCCAGTTCTGATGCGATCAGACCATCGTTGAGATTGTCGATCCGGTTCCGGTCATAGCATGGTTCATCCAGAATGTACCCCCACTGCTCGCTGCCCGGAGACGTCTCCAGGATCCAGCTGGGGCGGGGTAGACGGATGGCCTGGTCAGCGTCCAGCTTCTCCCTGACATCATCCAGGACGACGCAGCGGGTGCGCAGGAACAATGCATTACGACGCCGGGCAACACCTTTTTCATCAGGGTTGAATACCGAGATGCAGAAGTATTGATTGCCGGGGCGCAGGTTGTACCGTGATGCCCAGTTTCCCCTCCAGGCTATCAGGTGCTGGTCGGCAGGGATGTCGCTGGGATCCCAGTGGAAGTCAGTGACGTGTGCAAAGGGTGCATCTTCCTTGAAGACAGCCTGCAAGAACTCAGTGTTGGTGGTCATCACTTCATCCCCGCGCAGTCGACACAGATGTCAGTACCTCCCAGAATATTCTGTCGTTCGACGGGGATGAATACCCCGCACTCAAGACAGTTAGGTGAGTAAGGACGCTTCGAGCTTGCAAGCTGATGAGCGATAGCGTGGTCACGTTGCAGCGTTTCCAGGTCTGTGGCCTGGTCAATAGGGCATGATGGTTTCATAACTCAACATCCTAATATAGGCTTTTGTCCTGGCGACAGTGACCAAGGGATCCATGTGTTGCAGTCAACACAGTACTTCAAATTCAGACTGGGCATTGTCGCCAGGCAGGTGTTGCCGCAGGTGCAAGTTTTCGTACTCATAGTTATCGCCGAAAAAGTGAGGGTCAGTTTATCGTGTATCGGTCAACGGGGGTAATTGATTCTCTCAATCAATCGACGCCGATTGATAGTCTTTGTTCTCTGGCTGCGGGGCTGCTGCTCGCCACGCCTCTGAAACAGCAATGGCAATCACCATCGACAGGTGCGTTTCCTTGGCACCGGGGTTGGCGCGCATAACCTCTCTGATCAACAAGGCCAGTTCCGGTGACTGCATCGCCGGTATCGCTGGCACGGGGGCGGCGTAGAGTGGACCAATCTTGCGATACATCCCGCCGTCAATCGTTTCGCTCGGAGTACAGACACTTTTTCCCCTTGCGTCTTCGATCTCGACAAATGTTTCTCCGGGTCCTGTTTTTGCCGGGGCAAGGATGATATATCTCCTGTGATCAAATGATTCCCGGTCAACCTCAGCCAGCCGGGCGCGGAGTGCCATCTCACGATCAACCGCTCTCATAACCTCGCGACAGGACTCGCTCATATAGTCGGGGTGCATGTCACGCTGCCTTACAGCAGACTCGGGTGTATTCGCCATCGCGACGATTCCGCAGGCGATCAGCTGCATTCTGAGTTGCCTCGTTTCTGCGCGGAGGCTGTCAATTTCATCATTCATAGCAATAGTCCTCTTCCAGGCCGACCACTTCAAACCAAATGATGTCAGATGGGCGCCCGTAGTGCCTCCATAATACAGATTCAGCCCGCGCTACAGTGGGGGTGACCCAATCTCGCAGACCGCATTTAATCAACACACCTTCAGGTAGCGGACATTTATCGCCTGTCCAAGCGACTTTGACCCCTGTTTCGAGAGAGTCTCCGGGACGTCTTTTTATTAAACAGGTTGATGGGTATGACACGCACCCCGCCTGCCGCTTAACAGGTACGCAATCAGCAACTTTTGACCAGTCAATTACTTTAAGTTTCTTAGGTAATGGTGCGACAACTAAATAGTCAGAGATGTCGGACTGTACCTTAAACTCTTCACCTGTTTCTTTATCTACTAAAATTCTCATGTTTACTCCAGATGGTTATTTGACCTTTGGCTCGACAGCCAAGTGTTATGGCGCTTCCGGTAGCGGCATCCAGTG
>Ga0172380_10002359_pt1 | contig 29374 bp, 15 predicted proteins | sample Leawe162metaG_FD_119747 | JGI IMG/M metagenome (GOLD analysis project Ga0172380, IMG submission 119747) | Leachate microbial communities from a municipal landfill in Southern Ontario, Canada - Leachate well 162 metaG | ecosystem: Engineered > Solid waste > Landfill > Unclassified | place... | reverse complement strand
CTATGCAAGACAAGCGTCGCGTCTTTGTAGCTGCCGGCTTCTCGGTAGGCGATCGCACGCTCGAGATCGGCTGGTCGATCCGGCGCTAAAGGACCTATTGATGGAAGTGATGCCAAGATTTCTCACTTAGTTTCATGGGCCCAGTGGCCATTGTTACCATGTCTTCAATCGCAAACGTCTCGGTTACCTGTGAAGCAATTTTACAGCGATCTTGGCGCACGCGATAATGCGGGGGCTTATCCATGAAATCAGACCGCAGTCCAATGACCACTACCGGCCCCACACAGCAACCTGTATCCCTGTCGGTTGAGCAAGCCTTACGCCAGGCCGTCGCTCTCCTTCAGGCAGGCCAATTGCGAGACGCTGAACGACTCTACCGCGCTATTCTTCAAGCCCGGACCAATCACCCGGATGCGAACCACAACCTGGGGGCGTTGGCAGTGCAGGCAAAACAGCCAGCTTCCGGGCTGCGTCACACCCCGTTGCCACTTGAATCCAACCCGAGAGAAGGCCAATACTGGCTAAGTTTCGTTGACGCACTGATAAAGGCCGGCCAAGTCGAGCTTGCTCAACAGGCTCTGGATGAAGGCCGGCAACGTGGGTTGCAGGGAGAACCGGCAGAAGAGTTGGCGAACTGCTTAGCGGAAATAGTTCCCCATCCTCAAGAGAGGAATGCGCTGCTGGCATTGTATGCTGAGGAACGTTACACAGAGGCGGCCGCGCTCGCTGAGCAACTGACTGCACGCTTTCCTCAGAACGGGTTTGCGTGGAAGGCGTTGGGCACGGCGCTAAATCAAATGGGGCGAAATGCTGCTGCCTTGAATCCCATGCGGCGGGCAGTAGCATTGTCCCCGGGTGACCCGGAAGCACACAACAACTCGGGTAAGATTCTCCATGCCCTTGGCCGGCTAGACGAGTCCGAAGCGAGCTGTCGACGGGCGCTTGAAATAAAACCGGATCTCGCTGAGGCACATTACAACCTGGGAGGCACCCTCCATGCCCTTGGTCGCTTGGACGAGGCAGAAACGGGCTCCCGACGGGCGCTCTCGGTCAAACCGGATTACGCCGAGGCACATGTCAACCTGGGTAATATCCTGCATGACCTTGGTCGGCTAGATGAGGCAGAAGCGAGTTGCCGACAGGCGCTTGAGGCAAATCGGGATTACGCCGAGGCGCACAACAACCTGGGTAATGTCCTCCATGACCTTGGCCAACTAGCCGATGCGGAGACCAGCTATCGCCGAGCCCTGGAGATCAAGCCCAATTTCGCTGAAGCGTACCTTAACGTGGGTACCACCCTAAAGGATCTCGGTCGGCTCGACGACGCTGAGGTGACCTGTAGACGGGCACTGCGAGTCGAGCCTGAGAACGCTCTTATGCACTTTGGACTCGGCGATGCGCTCAAGGAGTTGGGAAGGCCGGACGCTGCCGAAGCGCACTTCAGGTCTTGTCTAGAGATAGACCCAGAGGATTCTCTAGGTACGCGGCTGCTGTTGGCGAGCTTGGGCCTGGAACCGCTGCCTGGACGAACGTCAGCAGCTCAACTTGACAAACTCTATGTTGAACGGTCTCATACTTGGGGTATGACAGAGGGTTATGTTGGGCACAAACTGGTCGCGCAAGCACTTAGGAAGCTGGCACATCACTCCAAATTGGACATTCTTGATGCAGGTTGCGGTACAGGACTTGTAGGCTCTTTAGTGCGTGACTTGGCAGACAGACTTGTTGGGATCGATATGTCCCCAGCCATGCTGCGAAAAGCTAGTGGAACAGGCATATACGATCAAATACATCAAGCTGACTTGGTATCGTTCATGCTCGATAACCAAAATAGCTATGATGCTGTCGTCTGTGCGGCTACGCTAATCCACTTTGGTGATTTGGCGCCAGCATTCGATGCAGCCGCAGCTTGTCTCAGAGATGGCGGCTTATTTGTGCTTACGCTATTCCCTAATGAGAATCCGCGCGATCACCGAGACGTAATTGTTGCTCAGAATACCGGTCTTGCAAGGGGTGGCTGCTATGCTCATAGTCCGAGCTATATTATCCGCCTAGCCGACACCAACATGTTCGATGTTGAGATGCTGGATATTGAAATACACGAATACCACAACAGAACTGTGCCCGTAATGGGGCTTGTAGTAGCGTTGCGGCGGCGAGCCCGCTCGCATTCCCTAGTTGCGCCGTCAGATCATTCGTCAGGCAGGCTTGAAGCGCCTTCAGTGGGCGAACTCAGCTCTCAAGATGAGAATGCATTGGTGACTCTATTCGCTGAGGGGCAATACACCGAAGCAGCCACTCTGGCGCGGACAATCACGACACGTCTTCCTCAGCATGGATTTGCCCGGAAGGTATTGGGTGCGGCGTTACAGAAGTTGGGGCGAGATGCGGATGCGCTGAGGCCCCTGCAAGAAGCAGCAGCGTTGTCGCCGGATGACGCCGAGGCCCATAGCAATCTGGGCGTCAACCTCAAGAGTTTGGGTTGTCTAGCCGCGGCCGAAATCTGTTATCGACGAGCGCTGCGGATCAAGCCGGATTACGCCGATGCTTTAAAGAATCTCGCTTTGCTGCTCCTCGCGCAAGACAAGCCGATGATGGCCTTGGACACCATCAAACAATCCTTACAGATGAAAGAGACGGCTGTAGCCAAAAACATCTTTGTCGCCTGTGTCAAACGCCTGCGTTTTGCACAGGATGATAGCGAGCTCCGAGTAGCCTTGGTTCGCGCCTTGACCGAGCCTTGGGGGCGGCCAGACGAAGTGGCACGGGCTGGTGCCTCGCTCGTCAAGTTCAATCCGGACGTCGCTGAGTGTGTCAGACGGGCGGCCGATGCCTGGCCTTTACGGCTAGCGGTGCAAGATTTGTTCGGTCCAAACGGTGCGGGGCCGCTTGCAGCTGATTTACTGCTGTGCGCCCTACTGAATTCGGCACCCATCTGCGACATCGAGATTGAACGCTTTCTCACGATGGCGCGGCACGCCCTGCTCGACACCGCCACCGGGATGGCGCCTTCAGACAGTGCGATTGACTCTGCCTTGAGTTTCTTTAGTGCGTTAGCGCGTCAATGTTTTATCAATGAATATGTGTTTTCTCACACCGATGATGAAATCCAGAAAGCGAGCGTTTTGCGGGATTCGCTGATTGCGGCGTTGGCCACCACGAGTCAGGTGCCTGTCCCTTGGCTGCTTGCGGTAGCGGCCTATTTCCCGCTCTCCTCACTCCCTCTTGCCGCACGGCTACTGGATTTTCAATGGTCTGACGCAGTTTCGGCCGTGCTAGTACAGCAGGTTCGCGAACCGGCGGACGAGTCGCGCCTACGCGCCACCATTGCCAGGCTGACTAAGATTGAGGACGAAGTGTCACTTCTGGTTCAGGGTCAGTACGAGGAGAACCCTTACCCTCGCTGGGTCAAGGCAGCACCCGGCGGGAAAGCTAAGAGTATCTTCGAGTATTTGCGCCAAAAGTTTCCTCTCGCTTCATTCGAGCATCACCGCCAAAGCGATAGCATTGACTTGCTGATTGCCGGTTGTGGTACTGGCCAACAGCCAATTGAGACTATGCAGGCGTTTCAGGACGTAAGAGTACTGGCGGTTGATCTGAGCATGGCTAGCCTCTCCTATGCTAAGCGCAAGACGCTTGAACTGGGTTTGACTTCAATCGAATACGCCCAGGCAGACTTACTGAAGTTGGGTTCGCTTGGCCGTAGCTTCGATGTTATTGAGTCTGTCGGGGTACTGCATCACCTTGCTGATCCATTGGCTGGATGGCTGGTACTCTTGTCGTTGCTTCGCCCGGGCGGGTTCATGTACCTCGGCCTTTATAGTGAAGTCGCGCGACGGAATATCGTTAAGGCCCGCACTTTTATCGCCGAGCAAGGTTATGAGTCGACGGCTAATGAAATTCGACGGTGCCGCCAGGATTTGATGGGGCCACACAGAAACGCAGAGTTTGCAACCTTATTGAAGTCGCCGGACTTTTTCAGTATCAGCACCTGTCGTGATTTACTGTTTCACGTTCAGGAGCATAGACTGACGCTGACGAAAGTTGACACGTTTCTGCGGAACAATAATCTAGCGTTTCTTGGGTTTGAGATCGGCGCCAATGTCCTTCGCGCCTACAAGTTACGTTTCCCTAATGATCACACAAGCACCAACCTTAGTCAGTGGCAGGTTTTTGAGAGCGAGAATCCTGACACATTTTTTGGTATGTACCATTTTTGGGTTCAGAAGAAGGGTTAGGACCGGTCGGCCGCCGTGGCTAGGCGACAAGCAGAAAGTGAGTTGTCTGGATTCCCATTCTTCTGAGTTGTAGAGCTTTCCGGGCGTAGCGAGTCGATTCCTCAGCGAAGCCGAAGGTGCTAAGGAGTGTCGCCATCTGCTCACACAATGCTAACGAATAGGGATTCCGGAGAATTGCGTTCCTCATGGCATCAAGGGCGAGCTGTGAATTTCTCATCACGTCAGCAAGCAGAGCCAAGTAATACCAAGGTAGATCGTCCGATGCGTCCAAGGATATTATTTGTCTGCAAACCGCGATGATTTTGTCCTGGTTCTCCTTCTTAACCTCAATCTCCCGCAGCATTGCAGAGCATTGCTTCAACTCCGCAGTCGCCTTCTTCCTGAACGAAATTGGCAGACGGTAGCTCCTATTGCAGTTGTGACATGTCACCGAGTTCAAGGCACCAGAGTGCCAGAGTCTCACCTTTCCTCTACTGTCTTCGATGTCACAATGCGGGCAGATGCTTGTAACAGCGGCAAAGACCGAGCCTTCGATCTGCTTCAATTCTACAAGTCGGCCTGGAAGCCCAAACACCGTAGAGTATAAAGCTACCTCCGTACGCATTTTTGTAAAGTCTTCCGCGGACATCGCGGTACCATTAATTTCAGGCTTTCCATCTATCAAATACTGTACCGGATCGGCGATCAGCTTGCGTTTGAGTGCGTCCTCGTAAATACGCGAACCGGGATGATAGCCCACCAGTGCTGTACGCACGTTAAAATGGCTGTTATCTGCCATCCAATTCAAAGATTCTTTCGCCGTCTCTAGCGTCTCTGCTGGATCACCAAATATCAAGTTGGCCCAAGGGAGCATCTGCTCTTGGTAGATCAAATCCATTGCTCGTCTGAGTTGATCAGCAGTAGCTGACTTGTTCATACTCATTAGAACCGTTGGACTAGCGCTCTCGAAACCAATGCTTACACAACAGCATCCGCTTCTTCGCATAAGGGCTAAAGTGTCGGGCTCAATTTGTTCAACGCGCAAAGAGCAAGCCCAGCGCATTCCCATCGGGGCGATGCGTTTGCAGAACTCTTCGAGACGCTTCCGCTGTAAGCAAAATAGCTCGTCGTAGATGAATATTGCATTGATATTCCAGCGCTCGACTGCAAAGGTCAGTTCCGCAAATACATCGTCGAGCGAGCGAACACGATAACCACGGCCTGCGCCTTCGTGACAACAAAACGTGCAGGCATATGGACAACCGCGAGATGTTAACAATGGCATAGCCCGCGTCCGAGCGTCAAGAATGAGGCCGGGTGCCATTTCGTTAACCCCATGGAGGCCTGCGAATACGTCAAGCCCCAAGCCTTCCCAATCCACCCACGGCAGCGAGTCGAGCTCTTGCTCAACTGGCCGTGGTGCTGTTCGCTTCAACTCCTTGGTTGATCCAGTTCGGAAGACAAGACCCTTTATGTCATCGAGCGCCGTTGCCGCCTCAAGCGCGGCTGCCAACTCAACCACAGTATGCTCGCCCTCGCCAATGACACCGATGTCGGCCTCGGGGACGGCAGCCATTGCGACCTCCGGCCCGTTTGTTACGAGCAGGCCGCCGATGACGATTGTCGCATTGGGCGCTGCGGCCCGCGCTGCGTCTGTGATTTCGCGGATTGCGGTGACGTGAAATGCCATGCCCCCTGTCGCAACAATCCTTGGATTGTGTTCCAGAATTTCTCGCTCTATCAGCGTCGTAACAGGCTCCGCCGAATGATTGGAATTTGCAACGATGACGTCATGCCCTGCTCTCTTGAGACTGGCGGATATATAGCCGATGCCGACCGGCATTTGGTAAGACGTAAGCTGTCCCTGACGTACGATGACGATTAGGATCTTCAAAGCCGCTCCCACGATACGGTGCTAGAGTAAGACGATTATGCCACGCCTTGGAAGCAAGGCGCGCCCACAGGGAACGGCGACCGCCGTTCGCTCCGAACTTGGTGTGCGATTCTCTCGCGACGGACTCCCGAATGCGCGTTCCGACGAACGTGACGCGTAGCACCGACAATCCTAACCGATGCGGGCCCGCGAATGTCCGGTCTTCAAATTCTACGCTGATCGGTCACGACGGCGTGGCGCAGGATTTAGAATTTTCTAGATGGCCTCCCGCCGCCATACTGGTGGAATTGACCTGTCGGATCGAAAGCTAATGGTCACGATTTTGTGTTTCCTCGCCGTTCGTCGCACCACTTCCGCCACATCCCACGCAATGCCGCTTCGAAGTGGCGGGCGAAGCGTGGAGCATCGAAGATCGGTGACGCCAGCACTTGTTGCCGCAATCCGTTGCGCAACACGATGCCATCGCCGCCACACATAGCCTCAAACTGCCGCATGGTCGTGTAGGCGAGCCCTCGGGGATTGGAAAGGGTCTCCACAAGCGGTGTATTTTGGCAGTATGCACCGTGTGCCACCCTGGCACTGGCTCGACTACAATAACTGTGCTTTCCAATTCCTATGTTGGCAACCGACATTTATGTTGAGCGATGATCCGTGATACTTCTACTTCTGATTGCGTCTTTCTTCGGGACAACAGTCTGACGTTTCTCGGATTTGAAACGGCTGCCGAAAACCTTCACAACTATCAACAGCGTTTCCCTGATGATCGTGCCGCCACCAACCTTGGTCAGTGGAAGATCTTTGAGAATGAAAACCCAGACGTATTCGTCTGACATTTACCAGTTCTGGGTTCAGACAGTTTAGCGCCTAGCGGATCGGAATCAAATGGCTACTGAAACTTCACCGCAAGATGTGCCGCTGAGTGTTGAGCAATCCTTACGCCAGGCCGTCGCTCACCATCAGGCGGGCCGCGTGGAGGACGCACAGCGCCTCTACCGCGCCATTCTTCAAGCTCACCCCGGTCACCCGGACGCGAGCCACAACCTGGGAGTACTTGCGGTGCAAGCAAAGCAACCAACTGCCGCTCTGCATCACCTCAAGGCGGCACTGGATGGCAACCCGAATCAAGGTCAATACTGGCTGAGCTACATAGATGCGCTGCTGCAGACCGGTCAAGACGATACCGCCCGACAGGTGCTGGAGCAAGGGCGACAACGAGGGCTTCAAGGAGACGAGGTAGATGCGCTGGCAGGGCGTTTGGGGCCCAACCCGCGAGAGATAGATACATTAGTAAAGCTATTCGCAGAGGGGCGATATGCAGAAGCAGTTTCTCTCGCACAGGCAGTGACCCTGCGTTTTCCTGGGAACGGGCTTAGTTGGAAGGTGTTGGGTACAGCATGGCAGCAGATGGGACGCAGCGCGAATGCCCTTGCACCAATGAATACGGCGCTAGCGCTGTCGCCGAACGACGCCGAGGTTCATTGCAACCTAGGCCTCACCCTTCACGATTTGCGTCGGCTAAACGAGGCTGAAACTAGCTACCGACGGGCGCTACAACTCAAGCCGGATTTCGCCGAAGCACACAGCAACCTGGCCCTCACACTCCATGATCTTGACCGTCTAGACGAGGCCGAGGCAAGTTGCCGTCGGGCGCTAGAGATCAATCCAATTTTCCAGGAAGCTCGCATGATCCTCTGGGATATCCTAAACCGGATCGTGGCTATGGAAAGTGGCAAAGCATTTCTTGATAAGAAGAGGCAAGACGTTCAGGGCGTAAGAGGACAGTATGAAAACCTGCCATTTCCTCCCAGAAACCCGGACGCTGAACACTACGCCCTAAAGGTATCTGTGCCCGACATATTGGGAAAAATCAATCAATATTGTTTTGGTGGAAATAGAGACTATTCGAAGGGTTTTCGCGTTCTCGTTGCAGGCTGTGGCACGGGAGACAGCGTTATTTGGCTGGCCTACCAGTTGAGAGATACGCAGGCAGAAATCGTTGCCGTCGATATATCCGAGGCAAGCTTGGCAATTGCCCAAGCTCGTGCGAAAGTGCGCAACCTAACGAACATTCAATGGGTCAACGGTTCATTGCTTGATGTGTCAACTCTTGGGTTAGGTACATTTGATTACATCACTTGCCTTGGCGTGCTACACCACCTTCCAGACCCCGTAGCAGGGCTGATGGCACTGGAATCAGTATTGGCGGATGGTGGCGCTATGGCAATCATGCTGTACGGCGCCATTGGACGATCGCATATCTATGCCATGCAAGATATCTTGAAGAAACTGACCATCGGCATTGACGGCCCGGGAGAGCGTCTCGCATTTGCACGGAAGATAGTCGCCAACCTACCTGCCACGAACGGATTCCGGATGATAGAAGGCACCAAGACGATACAGAGCGCCTATCTGCATGACGATACTAATTTCTGGGACATATTGCTGCATGAACAAGATCGCGCTTATACGGCCTCAGAAGTTAGGGAATTTCTCGCGTCGGCTGGACTGTTCTTGCAGGCATTCATAAGCTACCAAGGGGTGGGGGCAATTACCAGTTTGCAATATGATTTAGATTTGTACATTGACGATGCCTTTCAACAGGCGCGCCTGAAGACGTTATCGCCTTCTGAACGCGAAAACGTTGCCGAAGCATTGGATGGTAGCTTAACCTTACATACCGTTTATGCAACCCGCTCTCCTAAATCCTCATTGAACCCCACATCGCCAAATGCCATTCTTTCCCCAATGAGCAATAGCGCCCATCAGGTCATCGCTCACTCAATGAAATCTGACCAAGCACTCGTTATAGTTCTCAGAAACGGACTAACCCTCCCTTACAGACCTTCTGCTGTAACCCGAGCGTTCCTCGCCAACATCGATGGGCATCGAAGCAATGGCGAGATTGCCAACCTATTGGGTATCCAAGAAGGTTCGGTGGAGTTAGAAGCGGTGAACCAAGACCTCAAAATCCCCACGGCACTTCATTGGCTGGTAGCGCGAACCATTCTTGGTTCTTACATGCCACCTCTAGCAGACAGAGGCCATTTGTCATTTCCGCTGCGCCACAACGAACCTACAGCCTTGCCAATTTAGGCGACCTTATGTCCTTTCGACGGAACAGGGAAGGTGATTGATGTTTAGAATATTGGCAAGCTCAGTCACCAGGTCAATTGGACTGCTAACATTTATTTCATCTCGGCCCAATGGCCTAAAGTTGCTAAAAAGTTGCTTTCTGAGAGGGCTTGAAGCAAAGATAAAACCGTCGTACGAGCATGTTTGACAGTCGAAATCGGAGGACACTTCAATGCGATAATGAAATAGCTCGAGCTTCCGCAAAACTTCTTCGTGCAGCCGCGCCGAATGGGTAGAAATAAATATGTAGTCGATGGACTGTTGCTGTAACGATCGGGTGCAGTCGTCCAGCATTTCCACTTCAAAGCTTTGTATGTCAGCATGCAGCACATCCAGTTTCGCGACGCCCTTGGCTTGCAGGTAGGTATCCACGGAAAATTTACCCTTGCCAACAAAAGCCTGTACAAATTCGCCACTAAAGCCATTCAGCCCAAAATTGGCTATGCCAACGTTGAAGTTCTCCAATATGGGCTCGATCAGATGAACGACCGCGGCAGGCCTGCACTTCTTGAGCCACATGGAGTAATGCCCCCAGTAAGCGCCAAGTTCCAGCATCGTCGGTGACTCCGGTAGCACCTTCAGCAATTCCTGAAACACATACTCCTCGAGAGGTTCATGTACGCCTCGGTTAATGACGAGAATATGGCTGAACCCACCGTAATACGCCCCGGGCCCCGCGATCGGGACCCGATTCCCATTGTGGAGATAGACCAGATTGTCGCGCACAAAGCCCGACTGGGGATGTCTATCGAGCAATAGGTTAAGCGGATCGGAAATGATCTCACGCCATCTACCCAGAACGTCATTTGCGCCAGCTTTTTCGCCGCTGAGATGGTCGGATAACATGCTTGCCACTCTCTTGATTAATGGACTGTTGCTATAATAACAACGTCTGCGTGAAAAACATTACTTGTCCGGCGTTGTCCAATGCGATGCGGCATGGGTCTAAACAGGGTGCCTAAGATTTGTTTCCGAGTTGAACTATATGTTCGGTGGCTAATTTCCGCAAACATATGCGAATATATAGAGGTGGCACGAATATCTCGGCGGGCCGACCCTTGCTATTAAGATTCTCGACTGCATTGCGCAGCCGGAAGTCACGTCGAAGTGCAACACGCTCATCCTCTAGTTGCCTTTCCCCATGACTGCTATAGCACCACCTCTACCAACGACGGCTTTGACGGCAGATCAGGCCTTACGTGAGGCCATCGCTCACCATCAGGCGGGCCGCTTGGAAGAAGCCGGACATCTCTACCGGGCCATTCTTCAAGCCCTGCCCAATCACCCCGATGCGAACCACAATTTTGGAATGCTGGCAGTGCAGACCATGCAAACAGGTATCGGTCTGCGGCACCTTAAGGCGGCCCTGGATGCCAACCCCAATAATGACCAATATTGGATGAGCTACATTAAAGCGCTGATTCAGGCCGGCCAAACCGATGCCGCCCGACAGGTACTTGAGCAGGGGTGGCAACGAGGGTTGCAAGGAGATGGGGTAGCTGAATTGGCAGGGCGGTTGGAGCCCGGGGTTCAAGAGATCAATACATTGGTAACGTTGTTTACCGATGGGCGATACACAGAAGCCGCTTCACTCGCACAGACATTGACCCTGCGCTTCCCTGGGCACGGGTTTAGCTGGAAGGTATTGGGTGCAGCATGGAAGCAGATGGGGCGCAGTGCGGATGCGCTGGCGCCAATGCAAAAGGCGGCAGCGGTGTCGCCGAATGAAGCCGAGTCGCATAACAACCTGGGGGCAACGCTCAGGGACTTGGGCCAGGTAGCAGAGGCCGAGGCTAGCTTTCGACAGGCGCTACAGCTTAGTCCTTATTTTGCCGAGGCACATAACAACCTGGGAAATTCCCTCCGCAATTTGAGCCGGCTAAGCGATGCCATCGTCAGCTACCGACGCGCATTGGAACTCAAGCCTGATTATGCTGAGGCTCATAACAACCAGGGGATAACGCTCCAGGAGTTGGGCCGGCCAGACAAAGCCGATGGCAGCTGCCGACGGGCGTTGGCGATCAAGCCAGATTACGCTGAAGCAAGTATGAACCTGGGGCATGCGCTTAGGTCTCTTGGTCGACTTGACGAGGCCGTACGCAGCTATCGGCGGGCATTGGAGATCCGGCCAAATTACGCTGTGGCGCATAACAATCTGGGGATTACCCTTCAAGATCTGGGGCAACTAGCCGAGGCTGAAGCCAGCTTTCTGCGATCGTTGGAAATTGACCCGAACTTCTCCAAAGCGCACAGTAACCTGCTGCTGTCGCTGCAATACGGTGAGAGCTGTCGGCGGGCGGAGTTATTTGCCGAGCATCTAGCTTACGCGCGGCGCTACGAAGCTCCTCTCAAGCGCCGCTGGCTTCAACACAACAATTCTGTTGAGCCAAGCAGACGACTCAGAGTAGGTTATGTCTCGCCGGATTTCTGGAACCACGCGGTAGCGTCTTTCTTCGAGCCGATTCTTCGCCAGCATGACAGACAGGTCGTCGATGTGTATTGCTACGCCGAGGTAGCGCGGCCCGATGATGTGACGGCGCGTTTGAAGGGATTCGCCGATCACTGGATTGACACGGTTGGCATGTCCGACGAGGTACTGGCACGGCGCATTGCCGACGACAAGATCGACATTCTGGTGGACCTCGCGGGGCACACAGCAAAGAATCGACTACTCGTATTCGCACGCAAGCCGGCACCCGTGCAGGTGACTTGGCTGGGCTATCCTCATAGCACGGGCCTGGAGGCCATGGACTACAGGTTGGTGGACGCGGTGACCGATCCAGCGGGTGAAGGTCAGTGTTGGGCGAGCGAGACCCTGGTGCGCCTAGACAATGGCTTCTTATGTTACGCGCCACCTCCCGACGCACCGCCAAACGCTGCGCCACCTTGCTTGGCGAGCGGTACCATCACCTTCGGGTCGTTCAACAATCCGACCAAGCTTTCGTCGGCCACGTTGGACGCTTGGGCCATGCTGTTAGGCCGCGTGCCTGGCTCTCGCCTGCTGGCTAAGGGCAAGCTCTTCGCCGATGCCGGCGGCAGAACCGATATGCTAGTGAAACTTCAACAGCGTGGCGTCGACGCACAGCGGGTAACACTTCTGGGTCCAGTGTTTAGCGTAGGCGACCACTTGGGACTCTACGAGCAGGTCGATATCGCTCTCGATCCCTTTCCTTACAACGGTACAACAACCACCTGTGAAGCTCTTTGGATGGGCGTTCCGGTAGTCACTTTGTGCGGCGATTGCCACGCCGGGCGTGTGGGTGCGAGTCTCCTGACACAGATTGGCCTGACTGAGTTGATCGCCGGCTCGACTGAGGCGTATGTGGAAATCGCAGCCGGACTGGCTACAGACACATATCGCCTGAGCGAGTTACGCGATTCGTTGCGCGCTCGCTTAGCAGCATCGCCATTGTGCAACGCTCCGGCCTTCGCGCGCAAGATAGAATCTGCGTACCGCGACATGTGGCGGAACTACTGCGGCAAGGCCAATGATTCCACCACCACACTCGATCTGGTCGGTGGAGTACGGATCGTTGTCCCCAACTCGCTTGAACTGATCACACCGTACATACTACAGGAGCAGCAGGACTGGTTTGAAGACGAAATCAAGTTCTTGCGCCACCTGCTACAGCCGGGAAATAGGGTTATTGATATTGGCGCCAATTATGGTGTCTACACGTTATCTATGGCGCAGACAGTGGGGCCGACAGGGTACGTGTGGGCCTTCGAGCCAGCGTCAGAGACTGCTAGACTGCTTGCGAAGGGAATTATTGGCAATCGTTTTGAACACGTTGTCCTCGAACGAAGCGCTCTGTCCAACGCTTGTGGTACAGGACAGCTGTCTCTAGATAAGAATTCCGAATTGAATGCACTCGCGCATGACAAGCCATCGTCAGGTCCCAGTGAGACTGTGCCGTTGGTGACTCTTGACAAATGCATGGAGCACTATGGCTGGCAGGGAATCGACTTCGTGAAGATCGACGCGGAAGGGGAGGAATCCAACATACTCGAGGGAGGAGGACGGTTTTTTGCAGAACTTTCACCGCTCGTTCAATATGAGATAAAGGCGGATACAGACTTGCACATGGAACTAGTGGAGCGTTTTGCTGCACTTGGGTATGACTCCTATCGACTCGTGCCAGGACTCAAACTGCTGGTTCCCTTTGATGCTAAATCAGCACCGGATGCGTATCTGCTCAATTTATTCTGTTGCAAGCCGGATCGCGCCGAAAGCCTCGCCGCGCGTGGCTTGCTATCGGATTCAGGAACCCACCTAACTGCTGGACTGACAGCGCATTTCGAGGACATTTGGAAGAAGGTCGGGAGCCGCGATGTCTACGACTGGCGTAACACCGTCGCCAAGTTGGCCTATGGTGCTCAACTCGCCAATCTTTGGGAACAAACGATGTTGGCTGGCAACAGCGCCGCGGTGGATGAGGCACTATCCTTATACGCCCTTAGCCGCGATCCGTCCGTATCGGCGACTGAGCGCTTCAGCGCATTGGCAGCCAGTCTCAGCGTCCTCAGAAACTTATGCGAATCTCATCCTTCTCATCTGCGCTTAGCTAGCTTGGCGCGGGTAGCGCAAGATTTCGGCGCACGATCGCTTGCTGTGACTGCACTTCGGCAACTCGGCAAAACAATCGTGCGTGATACGGAGGTTGATCCGTGTGAGCCGTTCCTTGCGCCGGGGGAACGCTTCGATTCCGTACCCCCCGGTGCAGCCATTGGTAACTGGATTCTCGCAGCGGTCCTAGAAGAACTTGAAAGGCTTGGATCCTTTTCGTCTTTCTATACTAAGGACGCAGGCCGGGAGCGCTTAGAAACAATCCACGCGCTGGGATTTGGCAGCGACCAAATGGAGCGCCGTTTGCTTCTCTTGCAACAGCGTTTTGGTCTGCACGTACCTTAGGGGGGTGCCGCGGTGCCGAGTCGAGATGTTGGCAGCCTTAGCAACCATCCGTCGGGCCAATAGGTGACGGGTTGTGTCACCGCACCCTCATTGAAAGGAACCGGTGCGGGAGAATGGCAAAACTCGGGGTGAACTGCCAGGAACTCATGCGCCGCCTCGCGAGGATTATTCCACTGCCAATCGGGCTGCGTCCTTGGCGCCCCGACAATCTCTCCCATGATGCCGTCTGTGGCCACGATATAAGAACCGGGGCTCACCATCGGCCCATAGGCTTCCAGTTCGGCCAGGACATGGGCTTTACTGTGATTGGAGTCCAGCAGCACCATGACCGTTTCGCCCGGTCGAAGCAGGCTATCAACATGCTCCACGATTTCGGGGGCAATCGAGCTACCCTCGACCAGGGTGATCCGATCGAACATTTCGTGAGCCTCGATGGCGGCACGATTGTGCGGGCGGATTTCGATGTCGATACCGATGACACGGCCCTTCCCCATCGCCTTGAACAGGCTTGCATAAAACACCAGAGAACCGCCGTGGGCGACGCCCGTTTCAATCAACACGTCCGGCTTCACCTGATAGATGGCTTCCTGCGCGCGCACCATATCCTCGGGCAACTGGATGATCGGCCGCCCCATCCAGCTGAAGCCGTAGACGTATTTCGCATCCCAGCCCGCGCGTAGCCACGCTTTCGAGACCAGCGCAAAACCTTCGTTCGATGCGAGGCCGTGGCGCGCCACGCCATCGGCGCCCTCCTCCTCGACCCAACCTTCTTCCAAGTCAATTCTCAGCATCTTGATTCCTTCAGCGATAGTCTTCGGCGCCAGCATCCTTCGCCGATAGTAGAGGCGGCAGGATGGGCCAGGAAATCGCGAACGCCGGATCGTTCCAGCGCGCCGCGCGCGCGCACTCGGGGTGGAACTCTGCCGTCATCTGGTAGAGCACCTCCGAGGTCGCGGACAGCGTCTGGAAGCCGTGGGCGACCTCCTTGGGAACATAGAGGGCGCGGCGGTTTGCGGCGGACAACTCGGTCGCCCACCACTTGCCGAAGGTTGGCGATCCGGCGCGCAGGTCGAGGATTACGTCATACACCGCCCCCTCGGTCACTCGCACCAGTTTCTCTTCCTGCCAGGGTGCCATCTGCCAGTGCATGCCGCGCAGGATGCCGCGCTGCTTGTTCCAGGATATGCTCTGCTGGACGAAATCCCCGCTCAGGCCTTGGCGGGAGAACTCATCGCGACAGACGCTGCGCGCGAAAAACCCGCGCTCATCGCCTTGCGGCTCGATGTCGACGACGTAGGCTCCGGGGATGGGAGTCGCTGCGATGATCACGATATCAGCCCGCCGCCCAGACTTCGATGCGGGGCACGGCGACGACAACGCGGCCGCTCCAGGCTGCTATGTAGGAGAGTTGGCTTGCGATCTCCTGCCTGAGATTCCAGGGCAGGATCAGCACGTAGTCGGGCCTGCTCTCGCGCAGTTTGTCTTCGCTCACGACGGGAATATGGCTGCCCGGCAGGAACTTGCCCTGCTTGGCTGGATTCCGATCCACGACGAAGGGCAGCAGGTCGCGGCGCACGCCTGCATAGTTGAGCAGGGTATTACCTTTGGCAGCGGCACCATAAGCGGCGACTGTTTTCCCGCTACGCCAGGCATCGAGGAGAAAACCCAGCAGTTCGTTCTTCACGTTGTCGGCCTCATGCTGAAAACCGCGGTAGAAATCACCGTCGAGCATGCCAGCCCGTTCCTCGGCCAGAAGGAGGGTAGAGACCCGACCAGTTTCCTCCCGCTCGCCGCTATCCCGACGTTGTGCCCAAACGCGCAGGCTGCCGCCGTGCGTCGGCAACTCTTCGACGTCGAAGACCTCGAGGCCGTTGGCGGCGAGCACCACCCTTGCCGCATGGAGCGAGAGATAGGAATAGTGCTCGTGGTAGATGGTATCGAACTGTTTGCCCTCGACCAGTCGCAGCAAGTGCGGAAACTCGAAGCTGGCAACTCCCTGCGGTTTGAGCAGCCGGGTAAATCCAGCGACGAAGTCATTGATGTCCGGAACATGGGCGAGCACGTTGTTGGCGACCAGGAGGTCTGCTTGCCGCCCCTCGCGGGCGAGTCTATCGGCAAGCGCCATACCGAAAAAGTCCTCGACGATGTCGAGACCCTTGGCCCGTGCCGCCGTGGCGGTGCCCGCGGTCGGCTCTATGCCATAGCAGGGAATGCCGCGGGCGCTCACATACTGCAGCAGGTAGCCGTCGTTGGCCGCCACTTCGACGACGCAGCGCTTCCCATCCAACCCGAACCTGTCGACCGCAGCGGCGACGAAGGCCTCGGCATGTGCAAGCCAACTACTCGAATACGAGCTGAAGTACGCATAATCGGGGGCAAACAACGCGTCACGGTCGGCGTAGTCGTCAGTCTGCGCCAGCCAGCACTGCGAACAAACGAGGACTCGCAGGGGATAATATTGCTCAGGAGCGCGTAGCGCTGCTTCCGGCAGGTAAGCGTTGGATGGCGGCGAATTGCCCAGGTCGATAAACGTGAGCGCCAGCTCCGTGGTGCAATGACGGCACTTCAAGGATTTTCCCTCATGCCGCGTTGCCGAGGTAAGCGGAGATCTGTCTCAGCGTAACCTCGCGCATGTCGGCGCCGCCCTGGTGTGCGCGATGCCATTCGACAACCAGCCTAAGCGCGGCGTCGATTTCGAGTCGCGGCCGCCAGTTCAGGCGCTGATGCGCCTTGGCGCAATCCAGCTTGAGGCATTGCGCTTCGTGCGGTTGCGCTTCTGTCTCCACTTCCCAGACCGCGCCCGTGCCCCACAGACTCGCCATTTTGGCGACGACATAGGACACCGGCCGGACATCGTTCGGATGCGGGCCGAAATTCCATCCTTCGCCGTAGGAAGGTCCCTCCTGCAGCAACCGTTCGGCCAGCAGCAGATAGCCGCATAACGGCTCCAGCACATGCTGCCAGGGGCGTAGCGCATGCGGCGAACGAATCCGCACTGGCCCGCCCGCACCGAACGCGCGCAAGCAGTCGGGAAGCAGTCGATCCTGCGCCCAGTCGCCGCCACCGATGACATTGCCCGCCCGGACGCTCGCCACTGCCACGCCATGATCGGCGTGCTGAGCGGGATTGAAGAAGGAAGAACGATAGGCGGCTGTCGCCAGCTCCGCGCAGCCCTTGCTGCTGCCATAGGGATCGTAGCCGCCCATGGCCTCGTTTTCGCGATAGCCCCATACCCACTCGCGATTCTCGTAACACTTGTCGGAGGTGACGATGATCGCCGCACGCACCGAGGGCGTAAGGCGCACCGCCTCGAGCACATGGACCGTGCCCATCAGATTGGTGGCATAGGTGCCCACCGGGTCTGCGTAGGACGGGCGGACCAGGGACTGCGCCGCCATGTGAATCACCACCTCGGGGCGGGCAACTTGCATGGCCTGCGTGAGTGCCGCCAAGTCGCGAACATCGCCGAGAGTCGACTGCATGCCAGTGGCAAGTTCGGCGACCTCGAACAGGCTGGGATCGGTCGGCGGCGCCAGGGCATAGCCGCTGAGTCGAGCGCCCATCTGCTGTAGCCAGAGCGAGAGCCAGCCACCCTTGAACCCGGTATGTCCGGTCAGAAAGACGCGGCGATCAATCCAGACCGTCGGGTCCGGGAGCATGGAAAGAAACGGGTCAGCAATCATGCAAGTCTCGCGCTCTCACTTGATGACCAGACCCTGGCCGGTCGGCAACTCTAACACCATCTGCCCGCGCTCAGCGAAGAAGGGATCATAGACGCTTTTCAAACCTGCATACGCCAACCAGCCGTAGCCCTCCAATATGATCGTTCCTCCAGGGGATACGCGGTCGTAAAGGTGTTCGACGATACCAATCGCTGATGGGGAATTGTCGCTGACGTCGATATGCAGCAACGCGATCTTTGTCGGGCACACGGTTCTCAGCGTGTCGGGAAGGTAACCTTTTGTGACGTGGACCCGCTCAAGGTGGGCAAAGCGATTTTTCACCCACTCGTACAGATCGGGGCCATGGCCTGGCATTGCGTGATGCACCATATCTTCGGTGTGTTCGAAGAGGTCGTACAAGTAGTATTCTTTTTCGCTCCGACTCAAGTTGACGTAATCGCAAATGATATTGGCGGTAATGCCCCTGTAACAACCACACTCGACAAAGTCCCCTTCAATTTGCATGCCGCGCTTCGCCGCCCAACATAGCAGATAGAGTCGCCAGATTGTTGCCTTTTCTATGTCGGTCTCGGTGTGCTCGTCAATTGCCTGCATGAACTTGTCGTCTTCGAGAAAACTCAGATTTCTGTTAAAGGTAATGAGGTTATCCGCACAAAAGTTGCCATAAGGGATCCTCAAGCTCGAAGCCAAGCTATTGATGATGGGGATGGCTTTGGCGACATCTTTGAAGGTGTTCACCCCCAAGAAGACGCCAATGTAGTTTGCCAATTTTCTCGCAGCCATCGCCAGGTACGTCCCTATTTGTCTTGGTGCATGCTTCTAAAGCACATCACCACACCATCCAACTGGCAATCATCGCTTGATGACCAGTCCCTGGCCAGTGGGAAGTTCGAGGACGTGGTAGTCCCTAAGCTTAAAGAACTCCAACTCGGCGACGGTCTGATCAACGTAGCCCGTCCAACCGAAGTCGTCGAGCAAGACGATCCCGCCTGGCACTACCTTGTCCCATAATTCATCAAGAGCCGCTATTTCGGCCGGCGCATTGTTCATGTCGATGTGCAGCAGCGATACCCGTTCGGGCGTACCTTTCTTGAAGCTCTCCGGGATATAGCCTTGGATGATATTGACGTTGCTGGCGAAAGAAAATCTCTCCTTCACTTTTTCGTAGAGCCCCGCCTCCAATCCATCGAGGGCATGATGCAGGTCTCCTTCTTTGAATTCAAAAATGTCGTAAAGCCAGTAGGTCTTGCCGGAAGCGCCAAAATTGAGCGCATCGTAGATCACGTGTACCGTGGTTCCCTTCCACACCCCGCACTCGACAAAATCGCCATCGAGCTTGATACAGTGGCAGCCTGCCCAGTAGTGCACCGCCTTGCGCCAAATCAAAGCCCGCTCTGATGCATCCGCGGTATGTGCGGCGAAACTTCGATTGAAGTCATCGTCTCCGTCCCACATGAAAGTGAGGTTCCGGGAAATCGTAATCAGCTGATCGGACATGTGTGTCCCGTCGTCGCCAGTTGCCAGCGATTCTCTGATGCCCTCACATGAACGGTAGAACAGATCGTAATCTTTGATTCCCCAAAACTGCCTCCCGATGTATTTAGCCATTCCCTATCCTATCTGTCGAGAACCTGTCCGCTTTCACCCGAAAAAGGCCGTCACCGTGTCAACCACCGCACTTACCATCCCGGGATCCATCTCCGAGTGCAGCGGCAGGGTGAGGATTTCCCGGCCGATGCGCTCGGTCACACTCAAATCGCTGGCCCTACAATTCTTGAAATAGGAAAACCAGTGCCCCGGCTGCCAGTGGATACCGGTGTCGACCCCGGCAGCGTGCATATGGTCGCGGAAGGCTTGCCGACGCTCCGCATCGACGCGGACGAAATAGATGAATGGGACGATCTCCTCGCCCGGGTCGGATGGCAACATTAGCCCCGGGAGGCCCCTTAAGCCATCGTTGTAGGCTCGGTAGGTCGCACGCCGCGTGCGGCCGATCCGCTCGAGTTTCTCCAACTGCGCCAGACCCAGTGCGGCGTGAAGGTTAGCCATGTGGTAGCGGAAACCGATGTGCTCCACGTCGTACGTCCAGGCGCGCTTATCCTGGTACATCACATCGACCGGTTGGCCCATGCCTATCAGCCGCGCCTCCTGCAGCCAGGTGGCCTCCGCCTGGGTATTGACCACCAGGGCGCCACCGTCGATGGTGGTGATATTCTTCACCGGGTCGAAGCTGAACATCGCGATGTCGGAGAAGCTGCCGATCTTGCGGCCATTCACCGCTGAGCCGAAGGAGTGGGCGGCATCGTGGATCACCCTTGCGCGGCAGGCGCGCGCTACCGCGTTGACTCGCTCGTGGTCGCAGATGCTCGCGCCATAATCCATGGCGATGATCACCTTGGTGCGCGGACTCACCATCGACCTCGCCGATTCGGGATCGATGCACAGCGTATCAGGCAGGACGTCACAGAACACCGGTTCGGCGCCAGTGGCGCGAATGGCCTGCAGGTCCGCGATATTGTTGAACGAGGGCGTGATGACTTCGTCGCCCGGCCCGACGCCGGCCAACAGCAGGCCGAGATGCAACGCCGCATGGCCGGTACTCACAGAGACAACGAATTTCTCCGGGGCGCCCAACTCACGCTTCAAGGCTTCCTCGAACTGGCCGACATAGCTCCCCATGCCGAGCCAGCCGTTTTCCAACGACTCGACGCAGTTGGCGATGTCTTGCTTTTCCAGCAGCGGTTTGAATACGGGAACTCGCATCAGGCGTCGTCTCTCTCGGGAAGGAATTGCGCAAAGAAGCGCTCCTGGCATTCGGCCATCAAACTGTCCCATCTCGCATCGCCCTCGGGCGTCATTTTTTCAGCCAGCACTATCTCCGGCCAGCGCGCCTTCTCGAGCAGGACGTAGGGGACGAAACAACGGCGCAGGCCCTCGATCTCGGTGGCTGAGAACTGCGGCATGTTGAGCACCGTGGGATGGGCGAGCGAGCAGGCGATGGATTCCGGATCGACGTAACCGAGCTTCACCGCAATATCCCGGAGGGGCGTGCCGTGGAAGGGCGTGAAGGTGTACATGTTGCGAGTGTCGGCATTTATCGCCCGATTAAGCAATATCGTGTCCATCGCCAGTTCGCGTGTTTCCGTCGGGAAGCCGATGATGTTGTTCACCGAGTACTTGACCCCGTGATCGTTGAGAATCTTCAGGCGCTCGATGATCACCTCGTTGGTGACCCTACGCGAGAGCATCTTTTCCCGGAACACCGGATTGCCGTGCTCTAGTCCCAGGCCCATGCGGTGTATGCCCATTTCCTTGAGTATAGCGACCCGCTTCTCCGTCAGTGTCTCTGGCCGCGTCTGGCACCAGAAGGGCAGCTTGATCTCCGACTTGTACATCTCGGCGAACTCTTCGAAATAGCGGTCGGAGAGCGCCAGGAAGGTGTCTGCCCAGAAATAGATGTACTCGGCGCCGTAGCCCTCCTTGAAATGCAGCAGTTCGCGGCGGACGTTGGCTATGTCCTTGAGGCGGAAAAATCCTTCGCCGTTACCCTTATACAGTTCAGCCTGGCTTGGCGAATTGCAGTAGGCGCACTTGTAAGGGCAGCCGCGGTGCGTCTCGGCGGGAAAGGTCCGGTAGCTCCTGCCGTCGAAGGGCTTGTAGTAGCGCGCGTCCTCGAAGATATCGAGGTCGAGCATGGGAACGGCATTGATGTCGAAAGGCTCGCCGACAGCATTCTTGGTCACCGCACCGTCCTTCTTGACCCAGAGGTTCTGCACCCGGCTGTAGTCCATGCCCATTTCGATGCGCCGGCACAATTCGAGCAACGGCAACTCCCCCTCGCCGACACAGACCATGTCCAGTTCAGGATACTTGATGGCCTTTTCCGGAGCGAAGGTCGCAAACATGCCCCCGAGTATCGTCGGCGGCCGCGTGCCGTTGAGGCTGCTCAGCAGCTTGATGCCGAGCGGGAACATGTCTTCGGTGGCAGAGACGGCGATGAGTTGCGGATCGAAGCTGCGGACGGTCTCGGCGAATTCGGTGAATACATCGCTGGTTTTCAAGGTCACCGAAACGGGCGGCTTGAGGTAGGGCCGCACGTGCAGGTGCTTCTCCTTGAAGTTCTCGGCGTCCACCAGGCCCTCATCGGGGATCTCCCAATAGGTGGTATCGAAGAGCATGGCCTCGTGACCGTTGTCTTTCAGCAAGGACGAGAAAATAGCAATCGCCGGCGGCAACATGTTCATGCCACGGGCGTTGGGGTAAACAAAAAGTACGCGCACTATCTAATGCTCCACAAAAAACTCTCGAGGGTCTGCATGTAGGGTCTTCTCACCACGATTTCCAGGGTGCCCTGCCCGATTGCCACAACTCCTCGAGAACGTTCTTCTCCCTTAACGTATCCATCGGCTGCCAAAAACCGCTATGCTCGAACGCGACCAACTCCCCTTGACTCGCCAGGATCTCGAGCGGCTCGGATTCCCATGGGGTGAGATCATCCTTGATGATGTCCAAGACTTTCGGCGACAAGACAAAATAGCCGCCATTGATCAGCCCGCCGTCGCCTTTCGGTTTCTCGGTAAAGGCCTCGACGCGGTTCCCGGACAGTTGCAGAGCCCCGTAGCGTCCGGGCGGTTGTACGGCGGTGATCGTCGCCTGTTTGCCATGACTCTTGTGGAAACGCAATTGCGCCGTGATATCGATGTCGGCAACGCCGTCGCCGTACGTCAGGCAAAAGGCCTCATCGTTCTGCACGTATGAGGCGATCCGCAGCAGGCGCCCCCCGGTCAGTGTGGCGTCTCCTGTATCGACCAGCGTGACTCGCCAAGGTTCCGCCTTCCGCTGGTGCACCTCCATTTGATTGCTGCTCATGTCGATGGTGACATCCGACATGTGCAGAAAATAGTTGGCGAAATACTCCTTGATCACGTAACCCATATAGCCGCAGCAGATCACGAAGTCATTGACGCCGTGCGCCGAGTAGATCTTCATGATATGCCACAAGATTGGCTTTCCGCCTATCTCTATCATGGGCTTGGGACGGAGGTAGCTCTCCTCCGAAATGCGGGTGCCGAGACCGCCGGCAAGAATGACCGCTTTCATGCGTTTGTGTGACTCTCGAGACTTGACGGTTGATCTTCGGACTGGCTTCTGCTGCACCATTCCCTCCACATCTCGCGATATATACGCGCGATATCCTTTGCATAGCCCTTGTAGTCCATTAGGCTGGATTTAAGAAAGCGGCCTCTCAATCCCATACGAATGCCCGTCAGCAACGCGGGATCGCTTGCGAGTTTGATTGCGCGCTCGATATATTCGTCTTCACTGGTGGCAACGCAATATTGTTCAAGCCCTAGAGCCTTGAGTTGTAGGGCTGTAAAGAGGCCCATCAGTGGGCGCGATGCCAGCGTCACCACCGGCACACCCATCCAGAGAGAATCCGTGGTAGTCGTTCCGGAACCGGTGGGAAAGGTATCCAGCATGATATCAATTTTTTGATAGACGTTCCAGTAGGGGCGGGTGTTGGCGAACAACAGTTGGTGCGGATTTCCTCCGCAACGGACGAAACGCTCTCGGATGATTTGTGCCAGTTCCGCTTCAGCATAAGGAACATGATCCAATTGGAGTTTTGCGTTTGGCAATCTGTTCAGTATCTTGGCCCAAACGCTCAGCAACCTTTCCCCGATACGGATGGGTCTGCTGCAACTCCCAAAGGTTATGAAGCCGCTGTTTGCGAACGGCAATTCGGTGACATCCCCCGCCTCAGCAGCCGGCATATAGGGATAGCCACGCCACGCCTGTCTGATAACTCTTTCTGAGCAGAATTTTTCAAACCCTATCGGGATATGGTCCTGTTCCGCAATGAAGTAGTCGATCTGCTCCAGACCTGTTGTTTGGCCGGAGCCCAGCGCAAAACTTACTTGGATCGGCGCGGGCTTCCGCGCCATGGAAATCAGGCGCGAACCTTTGGTATGCCCGGCCAGGTCGACCAGAATGTCTATTTGATGCTCCCTGACCTTGCGAAGGAACTCTTCCTCCGACAGACTGGAAATGTCGATCCAATGGTGAAAATAGGTCTTGAATCTTTCTGTAATCGGGTCCTGTTTGGCCTGTTCATTGTCTACGAAATTTGCAAAGGCGAACAGTTCAAATTGAGTGCGATCATGTTCGATGAGCAGGGGTTCGGAAAAGTAGGCGACCGCGTGTCTTCGGAAATCGGGGGACACATAACCGATCCTGATCACGCGATCAGGATCTCTTGAATTTCGGTGTTCCAAATGGGGTGGGATGTAGGGAGTAATCCCGCGTTTGCCGAAGTTATCGTAATACTTGAAGATTTTTTCGACTGAGTAGTCAGGGTGGCAGTTTATCAAGAAGAAAAGGCCGGCGTAATATTGATACCTTTTGTCGCCGAGCAGTTCTTCCAGACGTCCAAGCAATTCGTCAAACCGGTCGAAGTCCCCTGCCTTCGCTAGTGTTGCAATCAAGTACGTCAAATAGTCTATATTGTCTGGCCGTAGTTCCACTGCCGCTGCGGCAAACCTGATGGCATTCGTCAAGTTCCAGGTATCGCTATATGCCGCATTCAGTCTAGAAAAAATGACGGCCTCCTTGGGCCACTTGCGCAGCAGGTAATCCGCGGTCTCGATTACCTTCGGCATGTCTTTGTTCTTGCTCGCCAACACCAGTTTCGCAAATAGTGGAGCCCACTCGCCCGGCATCTTGGCTTCCCAATTTCTTACCAATAACTCCGCTTCCGGCAATTTTAGATGCCTAACGAATTCGTCAAAAACCCATTGGTAACTTCTATTGTCACCGGGGAACCGTATGAGCGCCGCTACTAATAGCTTATGTGCCTTGTCATGCTGTTCCAACCTGCGGTAAAGCGCATAGAGCGCTCCATAGATCCCCCTGTGGTCCCTGTACTTATGCCTTGCCGCCTCCAGAAGTTTTCTCGCCTCCTCATAGTTCTCGGATTCAATCAATGCCACCGCTCCAAGCGCGATCATTTCCGCGGTCTTGCCGATATCTGAATCCAATAGTTTGCGAACCCTGTCAACACACTCGGAATATCTTTCATTTCTCGCCAAATAGCTAATCATTACGCGATTCAGCGCGAGATTGCTCGGGTGGGTTGCCAATCCGCGTTCCAGAACCTCTATTCCCCTGTCGATTTTCTTCATGCGCTCAGCGGCGTTCGCGACCGCCAAGTAGGCTGGGATGCTGAGCGGGTCGGCAGCCAGGAACTTTTCGGACAGTTGGTAGGCGTCATTGAATTGACGGCTGCGCCTCAACACTTCGATGCATAGGAGATACTGGGTACTTGATTGCCTTACCGCAAGAAATCTTTGCGCCGCCCGAAGAGCTTCAGGATAATCTTCTTGGGCCAACAACTGCCCGACGAGTTGTTTGTTTATCGATACGCGTTGGGGATCAAGTGCAATGCCTCGCTCAATGACTTGAACGGCCTCATCGTAGCGTTGCATTCTGTAAAGCACTTCAGCAACCAAGCCGTAGTTTCGCACCTTGGAGGGCATGGATTTCAACAAGAGTTGTGCCTCATGCAGCGCATCGACATAGGTATTTCGAGAACGCAAAAACGCTACCAGCGAACGACCTCCAAGTTCCGGATCCATCGTCCTTGCTTTGTGCAGCGTTTTCAAGCATTCATCAAAATTGTTCTGCGCATTCAGAGCGTCTGCCACCAGCAATACGTTTTCCACCTCATTTGGATACTGACCGACGGCCTTGAACATGAGATCCAGTGCGCGTTGATATTCATGTTTCTGCATGAGTATCGACCAAAGCTCCTTAACCAGTGGCATCGCGTTTTCTACTTTGTCGAGGCCAGAATTGAGCGTGCCAATCGCATCGTCCACCCGGAATAGAGATGCTTGTGATCTCGCGAGGGCGAGGTAGCTTCTCACGTCGTTGGGTGCCTCGCGCATTGCCGACTTGGCAAAATCTAGCGCATCTTGTTGGCTGCCAACAGACAGCGCGCAGGCCGCCTTCCCGCGCAGTGCATCGGCATTGTTGGGTTGCTGATTTAGGATTGAATCGAATAGCGCGTTGGCCTCTTCGATATCGCCGCGCTGCCGATAGGCGTAGGCCAGGTTTATGGCGATGCTGACGTTCTGCCTGTCGATCCGGCGCGCTTCTTCCCATTCGGCGATTGCCGCGTCGACGTCACCGTCGTCCTGCAGAAGCTTGGCGAGGTTATTCTTGACTGCGGAGGCATGGATGGCGGAGCGTGATGCCTGCTGGTAGGCCCTGATCGCCTGGTCCTTCCTTCCCGCGCCTTGGAGCAAGGCTCCGTATGCCAGCCATAGCCCCGCATCCTTGGGATATCGTGCGATGGCTTTCTCGGCCAGCGCTTCGGCAGATTTTGCCTCACCCTGAAAGCGCAGGACATCTATGACGAATGCCACAACGTCAGGCTGATCTTCCTCGGCCATCAGGGTCGTATCCAATATCTTCAGTGCCGCGCCATGCTTTTTTTGCCGTATTAGGTGCTGCGCCATCTCGATGGCGATTTTCCCGGCCCAAGGTTTGACTTCCAGCGCCGCCGCATAATCAGACTCGCCGCCAGGAAGGTCTCCCCAGAGCTTGCGAAATCTTCCCCTATCGTAAAGGCAGGCGGCAAAACGCGGACGGATCGCCAACGCCTTTTGCCAAGAGTCCAGGGCGGATTCGCGCTGATCCTTCTCCGCGGCCAAAGAGCCTGCCATCCACCACGATTCCGCATCCGAGCGAGATTGATCGAGCGCTATCTTCAGCAGCGCTTCCCCCTTTTCCCTTTGCCCCAAGACCAAAGCAGCACGTGCTCTTAGCGTGTAGCCCATGGTTCCGTCTTCTACTGCCCTGAAAAGCACGTCCTTCGAGTCTTGCGGCTTCAAGAAGGCCAACCTTACTCGCAATTCCTGCCACTTCGGCCGATGGTTGACATCGGTGACTGCGGCCGCTAGTAGCTGTGAGGCTTGCTCGAATTTACTTCTTTCTATGCTTTGGTATACCTGCAACCATGCGGATGCTTCGGGATAAGCACCTTGAAGCGACTTTGAAAGCGCATCGGCCTCACGCCACAGGGCATGTTTCAATAAAATACCCCCGAATTCAAGCCACTGCTCCTCGCTCCCGTTCACCGGCCGTCCGAACGCAGCCCGAATGATGGGGGCGACATATTTTCCGCCAAACTCATCGTGCAGCAGGTCTATCAGTGCCAACAGGCCAGCCAGCGCTTGGGTTGGATCGTCAAGCTTGCCCAATAGAGCTTGCGCGTCAACCTTCTGCAGTGCTAGATAATCCAGTGCTGAGAGCACGTCGCCATTTTCTGCCAGATTCATCATTACGCCCGAGAGTCACAATGGAAAAAAAACCCGGCTAGGCCGGGTTCAAATTTTTGTTTCGGAATGGCTTCTGCAGAAGCCAAACCGAAACTTAGATAACCTCTATTAGGCAATGGCTAGGCCAAACGCCGCGGACGTAAAGGTAGCCGACAATTCGCCGGAAACTGTGCCAATCAACACCACTTCAGTCGACGCAACCGTAGTGCTGCTAGTACCGTCCAGATTGTTATTGACGTACCAGATCTGGGTGTCCGTACCGTTGTCCGCGACGATTATTGTTGACATTGCAGCGGTAAAGTCGCTGTTAAACCCGGCGGCAATTGTAGCGGCAGTATTGGCAGTGCTTAGGCCGTTTCCATCGATGATGGTAATGCTGCCGTCTACCGTATTATCAACAGCGGAGTTCGCAAAATCGACTTCAGAGAACACACCTGAGGCATTGACGCCCAGATCAGAGCCGAAGCCAACACCCAGCCACGTGCTGCCGAACGAGATGACATCCTCGGCAACCGAGAAGGTGTTGTTGATCGTGTCCATACCGCCCGAGTTGGATGTGGTCGTGATCAAAGCACTACCGGTCAGTATGACGGAATCAACTTGCCCCGCCGCTCCCAGGGTGATGGTGTCATTCCCGTTGCCACCGGTAAGGGTGTCACCGGCAGTGCCACCGACGATCGTATCGGCAAAACTCGATCCGGTAATGGCGAGAACGCCGGCTGAGTTGGTAATGCTGTAGCCCGTCGTCCCGGTCGCCGCGGTCATGATAATGGTGCCTGCGGCGGCGGTGGTAATGTTGACCGTTGCCCCGTTATTGGCTGTGGAGGCCGATGCGGTCCATGCGCCGGTAGTCGTCGCATTGACCGTACCGCTGGCGCCCGTCTGCAGAATATCAGCCAGACCGCCAGCACCGAGGTCGGTAATGGTCGTAGTGCCCGTACCCACGATGAGGGTGTCAATACCTGCAGCGCCCGTCATGGTCACGAGACCCGATCCGCCCGAAATGATATCCGCACCCGAGCCACCGAGAAGCGTCTCATTGCCCGAGCTATTGGTGGCGATGACTTTGAACAGCGAGGTGGCACCCGTCGTTTCACCGGTTCCAACAAAATTGAACGTACCAGTGCTGAGGGCGGAGGCGTCAATCGTGATCGTGGCTGCTGCGCCACCGTCCATGCCGTCGCCGGTCACAAAGGAAATGTTGGTGTCGGTGTTGGCGAACGTGACTTTCTCGACCGTTACGATCGCATTGCCGGCCAGCGTCACTGAGGTGTTGTCGGTAATGTTCAACTGATCCGAGCCCGCACCACCAGTGACTTTGGTCGTTGCCGACAGTTGCGCCGCGGTGAAGTTGAAAGTATCGGCACCCGTACCACCGGTAACGGTGATTTGGGCCGCCGATGTTTGCGCGACAGTGGGACTGGTGAAGGTGTTGGTGCCATTCGCCAGCGTGTAAGCATCAACACCCTTGCTGCCGGTAATGGTGCCGGCATCAGTGAATGTCACGCCAGCCGTACCGTTGGTGATGCTGGTTAACCCGGCGTACTGGGCAGTCGACATTGTCGACGCGAAGCTGTTCATGTCCAATGCCGTGACGTTGCTGATGGTCAAGCCCGTGATGTCGTTATACAGACCGTTGGCAAGCTGAATCTTGTTCGTGCCGGAACCGCCGTCGATCGTGTCATTACCGGAACTGGTGACGAAGACGTCGTTGCCCGCGCCGCCAACCAGCGAATCCGCTCCCGAACCACCGTTGATGGTGTCGTTGAAGGCACCGCCCGTGATGGTATCGGCGCCGGTACCGCCGGTCAGGGTGTTATCGGTACCCGAGCCGCCCTTGATGTTGTCGGCGACCGTAGACGCGGAAGCGTTGAGGCTAAGTGTGCCCGTAAAGGCGCTGGCATCCACCGACGCGATCTTGGTGCCACCGGTCAATGTGAGCACGAGGTTTTGGCCGCCGGTTGTCGCATCGTCGGTCACCACGACACTGGTCAGAGACGTGCCACCATTCAGAACGAGGGTGTTGGCGGCCGCGTGGGTCGTCGTCTGGTTGGTGGAGTTCACCGTGACCGTTTCAACATTGGCCAGGGTTTCAGTTCCAAAGTCCGTAGCAACGTCCGTGGCAAAGTTCAGCTTGAACGTCAGCGAATCAGCCGAACCGCCAGCCGCGTTCAGCACCGTGTTGGTCGCGGTGG
>Ga0172380_10002358_pt1 | contig 29376 bp, 63 predicted proteins | sample Leawe162metaG_FD_119747 | JGI IMG/M metagenome (GOLD analysis project Ga0172380, IMG submission 119747) | Leachate microbial communities from a municipal landfill in Southern Ontario, Canada - Leachate well 162 metaG | ecosystem: Engineered > Solid waste > Landfill > Unclassified | place... | reverse complement strand
GGCGCTCAGCTTCTCTTTCGTATTGGCATCGCTGTTCGCGCAATTCTTCCATTCGTTCTTCTTCTCGTCGCTCTTCCGCAATGCGTTCTTGAAAGCGATGCTCTTGTTCGTATGCTTCTGTGTATGCGCGCCTTACTTCCCCATCGTAGTGATACGGATCATATAGGTCTTGGTCGGGCTTTTTATCCCATCGCGCATCACGCTCGCCTTGCTGTCTAGCATCATATTCATCCATGTTGCTTTACAACCTCCCATCCATCCCACATATTATCAACCGCCCAATTGCCAAACTTATTCTGTAACCAATCGAACCATTCGGCTGGAGTTTTATTTTCCCCAATTTTTCGTGCCGCCTCGATGTATTCTTCCAACTCGCCGGATAGTTCGGCCAATAGAAGGTACATCCACTTGGGAATCATGATTACCGAATACTTATCGGCGACACACAGGCGCGAGAACTGCATGTGATTCTGTTTGGCATATGATCTCGAATGATACCGAACGAAGTTGGCCCATTGACTTCCGAACATATACCCCATGATCTTAGCGCCAAGTTCGGGATGGGTCTTGCCCTCGGCATCATCTATTTTTGATTTGCCAATGTATCCTATATCATGCAACACAAACGCAAACCACAAACGCGGATCGAATGGGAATCCATATAACGACCACCACGCCAGCCCAACCGTGATCGGGTGAATTATGAATTGATGTACTCCGAAGAGTACGCTTTTAGTGCCCGTTTTCATTTGTTAACTTGTTAACAATCCTTTTCAATACCACCACCCGCGCCAATCACGCATCGTATCGGCCGCCATCCAGCACACATTAAAACGCAGCACATTGAATGCGCGTTGTGTGGCGTTCTCGGTTAGCCCAGATAGGCATGGCGACAGGTTATACCATAAGCGATTAAACATCGCCTGCTCGTTCTTGTTCCACTTATTCCATTGCTTCTTCGGTACGTTATGCGTATTCTTAGCCATTATTTATTCTCCTATTGTAGTCATTGTCAAGCAACAGTCTCGCCCTTCTTTTCTCCGGGCCTTTCGGCTATGATCTCGAATTTCATCATTTATCCTTATGTGGATTACTTCCAGTTTCACTCCATTGTGCTCGCTGCAACCTTCCGATCTCGGCGGGCAGGTCTTTGTGCATAAGATTCGTGAACGTGGCTGGAACCAATCTGTCTATTTCGTATGGGCGCAAGTGCGACCCAATGCACGTCTCCGGGCCAATCTCGGCCATTCCAGTTGTCCAGTTGATACGGCGCACGTATCCAACCCAGTTTGTTTTGATTACGCCATCCCACTTGACGTGGACTGGACATCCGACGAAAAGAGTTCCCATACGTTTCATGGCATTATTTGTCCTTATTATACAGGATAATATAACTCACTTCGGCGTTTCCTTTTTCTTGGCTTTGCGAGAAGAACTTTTCGACGTACTTGGTCGAATCATCCGGTAGTATCTTTGCATGAACAAGTCCGTCGATAACTGCTTTCCCAGAAATTCCATCTGCGTCGGCCAGTCTTTTCCGTACACAGTGGATATGTATACGGCATGGTGTAAGAAGTCCCGAACGTTCTTCCGCTTCCAATGGTCCATCCCCAACAAGGCGTTCCACGTTGGGAGCGGTAACGGCAAGGTAATCAGGTGGACATTCTTTATGTCCCCAATTACGTGCCGCAAGTCCTCTAATGTGAGCGGTTGTGGTTGTGACCCAAGGTCCGGCTTTTCTTTTGTTGGGTTCTTTTTTTGCATGTTTCATATGTTCCTATATTTAAGAATTATCTGTCATTAGACCAGTAACCCCATCCTTGTCCAAGGCTAGTGGGATTAGCCATTTTAAATTCTGAATACATTGATATTTCCCAAGTAATACATCATCAACCCAATACCACCCGATTTTCTCGTCAGTTGTTGAGGAAATATCGCACGGAACATTACTGGTAAACCAATAAACAGTCCAGTCAGTTCCATTCAAAATACAAAACGGACGCCATACAGTAACGTAAGCACCGGCCTCTTCCTTGAATTCTCGCACCATAGCTTCATGGGGCGTCTCTATTTTCTCGATATGGCCACCGATCCCATTTAATTTTCCCCGTTGCCACGGCGGGCGCTTTTTTTCAATAAGGGCAACGCTATGATTATCATGGGAAAACATTAGTCCAGCTACCATTTTATTATTTTTCATATCTCCTCAAACCTATTCAGTTCATCATTTCTATGCACGCCAATCTCGTCGCCGCTTCTCCCGTAATTATTCTTGAGAATCTTGATGACGTGATGGTTCAACTTGGCATCCCAATACAGAACCATTGCCTGCCGACAATCGTTCCCAATCGCGCCACTGTCGCGAAAGTCGGACAATCCGGGAATTCGATCATGCCTCTCGGCATCATTACTGATCTGCGAAAGAACTAGCACTGGAATATTCAGCCGTCTTGCCAGCGACCTGATTCTCTCCATGTACATAGCAATTGTATCATTGCGATTCATCCCGCGCAACTGATACGGGCTAATATACTGCAAGTGATCTATGATGATCAAGCCAATATTGTGCTTGGCTTTCATCTCGATTGCGGATGTAATGATGTGGTCTATAGACATCACATCCGACGAGATATAGAGCGGTATGTCTAACTTAAGCCAGTGATTTTCTATGAGTTGTATCTTCTCTTCGCTTGCCCGGCCTACGTCAAAGTCGCTGGCGGTGAATCCTGCGGTTGAGGCGACGATGATTCCTGATGCCTGATCTCCGGCGTCTTCAAGTGAGAAAAGGGCAACAGGTATTCCATCTCTGGCACACGCGTAGCTAATTTGACGTGAAAGGGTAGACTTTCCTGTTCCTCTATAGGCTGCCAATATAGATACAACACCGGGGCGCAATCCTCCGAGAGCAGAATTAGTGCGCTGTAGCGGAAGTGGTATCCCAACGTAACCCCGCCCAAGGGCCATGCGCCACTCAGCGATTTTATCTTTACAGTAGTCGGTAATCTTGTGGAACGAAGCTTTCCCATACGACCCCGAATCCATATGGCTAATGATCTTAGATTGAACATCGTTAAGTATCCTTTGTGGTTCCGCCTTAGCCTGTTCGCACTTATTGGCGGCATCCATAAACATTGCTTGCGTTGATCGAAGCTGTTCCTTTTGCTTTACGATCTCACAATAATATTCCATATGGGCATGCGTCGGCACACCCTCTGTTATACGATCAAGCGCGACAACGCCGCCAATCTTTTCGATCTCCCCATTATTGCGGAGATACTCTGTGACGGTGAGAAGATCGGGTGGCTTGCCATTTGAGTAAAGCGCCTCAATTGCCTTCCAAATGATCTTGGTGTATGGAAAATAGAAGGTATCGTCTCTGACTTTCCACTTCGACGCAATAGGCATACACTCGTTGAACCGGAGCAGTATGCTTCCAATGACGCCTTTCTCGGCGTCTTCACTGTACATGTTTTCATTCAAGTATGATGTCACTCCTCTTACTTGACCAGACAAGTTCGATTACTGATTCTATTGCTTTTATTCGCTTGTCGTAATCACTAACGATTAATCGTATCGGATAGCCCGTCTGGAGATGTTCCGACCTGAATTCTATTTCCCTCCTAAGAATATATTTCAACTCGGCGATTACTTCGGATTTGCGCATGATCAATTCGCTCATCATCCCTCCCTATTCCCCCATGTAATCCCAATCTTGTCGGCAATACATTCGCGCATGGTAAGCATAGCTCCGCAACCATCGCACGTCATTGGCTTGACGGAATACGGGCATGGATCATCACGATTAACACTACGTGATTTCTCGTACACATCAATGCGCTTCTTAAGATTCCCGATATTCGCCCGCATGATTCGCATGTCAACATGACATAGGAATATATGCTGAAGTAATTCGTTCCTTGACATGCCCGACAGGGCTACTTCATCTTCTAGTCTTCTTTCCATTTAATTCACCTTCAGTGCTTCGCGCGTATCAATTATCAAAGGATCGGCGTCATCATATTTGATATCAGCGCTTACTAATCCAATTGATTTCAACTCGTCGAAACAGCGCTCAAGCGCCGCGTGAAGTTTCTTGTTGCGATCCTTAAGAATTGCACACTCCCTTTGCAATGCGCGCTCAAGCACTTCCGTCCTATCGTGTAGCCGATTGAGTTCTACAATTACGGATTTTGCGTCTCGATACCATGTTCTGTCTTCTGGCTCACCAAGCATACACTCAAAGTCGCCCGGGCCAATAAGTAAGTCGCACCCCTCACCGTATCCGCGCCGTTCCGCTTCCTCACGCGTTGCTTCTCTGTATTCTTTCATGATTACATCTCCACAAATCGCTTTTCACTCGCGTTCTTCTTTCCAGAATACAACCCATACTTACTGGCAAAGTGCTCGAAAGATACATACTTGGCATCCATGCCATCCATATATCGCGCGAAAGAGTCGGCGATGTCCTCGATCTTATAACCAAGCTTCATCAGTCCCTTAAGCTGATGCCCCGCCCTTGCATATGGGAACACACCGCCAATCTTCTTATTCCATTCTTCAACGAATGGCCGGAAACTAAGACCAGCCATTGAGTGGGAATCTCGCTTATGTGTAGCGATTGCCAGTTCACTGGCTAGATGCAGGCGTTCAGCTTCGAGAACACTGACGCATTTAAGGCACCAGCCACTCTCGGAATGTGGGCAATTATTTAGAGCCGAAAGAGACACGTGTCATTCCCCTTCTCATTGCGGAAGTAGCCCGGTTATTACGGGACGCCCTGAACGAAAGAACCGTGCGCCCACCCCCAATCTTTCGGATTTGAAAATCAATATTGTGAACGAGCGAGCAATCACAACATGCGAGTTTGTATCCGGTACGCGCCGGACACACCCATTCATTGTCTTGTAGGTCAACGTATTTCATTTAATCTATCCAATTCCAACCGCGTTTGATTACCGGACATTGTAAGTGAGCGTAACGCAAAATATGTTTTTTACGGTCTAACCTTATTTTGTATCTCTTGCGGGGATCAAAGTCATCAATGACTCCGCCGCACAAATAGCACTGTTTAAGTTTGGCCTGTTTCATCTTGCTCCTATATATATAGACATGCGCGCCCGTTAGCGAATGATCTTTCTCTTAAGAGAATTATTATATATATATAATAATTCTAAGAATAATACAACGTGCACGCGTAATCTAAGTGCGTGTTTCAACTGTTAATGTTGCAAGCCTATCGTCCATGAGTGCATCTTCTAGGTCCCTGACTATTTGATCTTGTGAAGATGGCAGTCGCAGTTTTACAACTGTTGTCCCTCCAATTTGACGATACACTGAAATAATTTCCGTCTTAACTGATCGTTCTTGTGGTTTATTCATACTCTTTTTTGCCAGTCCTTAGCGCGAATTACGCACCCACATTTTTTACATCCAGCACTAAAGCAATCTGGAATAAAATTGGCGTCTCCCCAAAATTGACTTTCTCCAAAATCATTACCAGCGAAGAACACAACCACGGGAAGCGCTTTGCCACCACAAAACGGACACGACTTAAGGTCTGCGGAACACACCTTGTTATCGCCAGAATCAATTTCAGTCATAACTCATTGCCTATTAATGTTTTATTAACAAGTTAACAAAGCCACCCCCGCCACCACCATACTGGCACACGGGGGATCGCAAGCCACAGGGCATTCTAGGGGCCTTCCTGATGGCCTTGGGGTGACGCCGACGTAGCATGCAACTTCTCTTGCAAGTATTGTTTGAAAAGCAGGGCCGTCCTCTTGGAGATCGCGCGGTCCACAACTTGTGAGGAAACGATCTCTTTATCTGCTTCCCGGTTCACATCCTCACACATGGCGGCAATTATTTTGCCAGTCTGTGTGATATCGGCGTTTGGGAATGCGTCCAGCACATGCCGTAGGCGCATTGGCGTAACCCATTCCAATGCAATATCATTCGCGTCAGACAGGACCTTCATCTTGTCTTCGGGAACAACGGCGCGCGGCTTCATTGTCTCCTGGAATGCCTCACCCTTGTGCTTACTGATAATCCTTCCACCATTGTTCTTGGTGAGTTCCAACAACGGGCGCAGCACAATCCCCTCTCGCAACTTGTTATCGCCCATGCCATTGCGAACGGCTTGGACTGACATGGCATCGCGTTCCGCGTCAAGCGATGCGATATCTGTAGATACTTTACGATAGTGAACAAACTAAAATCCAAGCTTGAGAGCAATCTCTTCGGCTACTGGAACCGACAGCCATGAATCGCCAATCTTCACTTCAAATGCGATGAAGCGCAGGTTGGGACCATAGGTGTCACGCATTCCCTGTAATTTTCCGCCATACGCCTCGCCAAAGATCACGATATGCGTGTCAGTGAAACCAGCCGCGAACTTCTGCGTGAGTGCGTCTTTATCGAACAGCTTCTCGAACTCACTGAACGTACTGCCTCCGCTAAAGAGAACCAGTTGGTTATCTTTCCACGCGACGTGAGCGGATGTTCCGTGAATCTTTTCCAACGCGTAACACTCGCGAAACATTAGAATGTCTTGATTTTTGTAAAGGTTCTCGACATGAAGGTATGACATTTGTTTTTTCCTCTTTTAAAAATATGTAGAAATCTTTCCTGACTAGACTGCAATGAACTCCACAACGGGGGCAATTACCCCACACTGCATTCGCTATATGATAGCTAGGCCATATGCCGCCCAACTCGCCAGCGCACTTATTACAAATGCGGTACTTATCTATCCACTTTTTCCCATGTATTTTTTTCGCGTCCATCTTCGCTATCCTCGATGTCCTTGCCAAAGAATATGTTTGGCTGGATGATACACCACTTTTCAACCCTACAGTTTTGCTGATGCCTTCCCATGATCCAAGTCGGCGGGTCCCAATGCGGTTTAAATCTCGCGATGAAGTATCCATGAGTAACTTCACTATCCGGTCCAGTCCCAAAACACAAGACATTAAGATCGTCAGGTGGGGTTTGGTACTTGGACGGGTACTTCCAGTCGAACTGCGTGAACTTTTGTTCGTACATATATTCAACGACATGTTATCTGACGCATATCGGAATGTTCTGCAACCCGCCGCCTTCCGATGGGATCGGCAGGGCATATAGCCGCTTACGCCATCCGATGGGTCGGTCTTGTTTTGTTGCCACGGGTTGCAGAACAAATCGTTTCACAAATACCCCGCTCCGCTCGGAGCATGACGCTCCGTGTTGGCCTTCGGGATCAGGTCGTACTTTGCTGCGAGCGCGTATAACGCGGCCATGCGATCATGCAGGCAGTAGCGTCCGTCTTCGGTGTGGTCCCCGCTTGTCGGATTCTCCTTGATGATGCGATCAATTTCGGACAACAACGAAATGCGGGGTACTTGCGACCCGCTCGCGGTTTCCCGTTCACTCATTGTTTTCTCCTTGGGGAGCAAGCCCATGATTTCGGGCGTTCTTCCGTATGCGTATGCGATTATGCTTTCCTATTTCCGTTTCATAGTCGTCGTAATTGATTCCACTCTCTACCAATATTTCATGGGCAGACTTGAGCAAGTAATCAACATGATCGTCGGTTAACGAGTCCAAGTATGCCTTTTCTCGCCTACTCATGTGCTTATGGTACCAAGCCATATTCCACTCGTTGTTGCAGATGGAATGCGCTATGCGCTATCTTGAACATAATCCATAGGGCGACTTCAATCTCAATGAATACAAACAACACAACAGCCGCGTGGGTTAGCATGCCAATCATACTGCTACACTCGCTTCCCAATCAGTACATTTGTCGCGCAGATTCCACAGGTACGCCACGTTTTGAGCATCCTTTAGGCCGTTTAATTCGTTCACATCGAAACGACGTACCGCACCTGTTTTCTTATTGCGCACAAAGAATACGGTTCTGTTGATGGTCTTACAATTCTTCGACTTCACCCTTGCGCTCCCCGCCCTTCATTTCCTGATACTCTTTCAGGTATGGACAGAACTTGGCGACTCCGCAATATCCGTTTCCGTCACGCTTACCAGAGCAGCGAGGACCGGGAATGAACGGCTTGCTATCGCGATCAGACGGTTTACACCAGCGCTCGATAGGAGTACATGGCGCAATCCCGGTTGCGTCGGCGGCGGCGTCCGCTTGCTTATGTAATATGATTCTTTCTGTTGCATAGTTAATAACTTCTCCTGTTCCCCATAAGGGAATGGGTATCTCAAGGAAAGATGTGTCGCTGACCTTTGAATATCTCGGCCCCCAATCACGCATCCACGCCCACACCGACAACTTGTTAACCGGCTTAACAAGTTTGTTTCCCAATCCCATAAACCCCTGATTGGCAGCAACCGCATATAGATTCAACTGCGCTATCCATGTATGGTCAACACCCTCGACTGGAATCTTTTGAATCTTGAATACGGATGTTTTCTTATAATCATCCAAGTGCCCATCGTGATACACAACGTCCGGCTTGAACGAGATGTTCACTATTCCAATATTGGGAACATCGAATGACATCTTGAATGTCTGCTCTGATATCAGCGCGGCGTCATCGCCCATCTCGTCTGCCGCACTTGCGAATGTTTCATGGGCGCATGATCCATCCAGAAGCCACACACAGTCCGAATAGTCCACTTCAATCTGATCGTCGAACAGGGCCTTGAGCCTTCTGATAAGCGGCGGACCGATTAATGATGTACACGACAGGTAACAGCCTTCTGGAACCTTGTGCGAAGTAGCTTGCGCTCGGATTGCGGCGCAAATTGGTTCAGGAAGATTCTTTTTATTCGTCCATTTCATGATTGTTTCCTAATTAGAACTTGCAAATATTTGAGAAAACGCTCCAGCCCCATAGTATATCCCAAACATGATTGAATATTCAAGAATATCTATTAAGATTCCCTGAAATCCAAACGGCCCTACAGCTGGTTTCCCATATACATCATCATGAAACTCTTTCAGGATTCCAATCACAAACAAAAACAGGATTATAATCTGAAACCACATCATAACTATCTCACTAATTAGAAACCGGGCAATCCGTCGCACGGTGCTCTTGGTACAATCCAAGGAAGACGTGCCGACACGTATTGCCCGGTTTTGTTATTGATTAGAACGGAATTTCGTCGTCACTTCCGTCACCAACGGGTGGCTCTTCCCCGTAATGTTCATCCACCGCACCTTGCGCCGCCGGAGTGCCAGCAAACTTCTTGGCATACTCTTCGCTCTTGGCGACATACTCAATGATCCACGCAGGCGTACCTTCGGGGAACTTGAATTCGTTATCAGCCAGCGAGCACATGATCAGTTCGTGTTCCGTCTTGGCGGGCACAGTCATTCCCTTCATGATCTTGGTGATCGTGGAGATTTTATGACGAGCCTGCCCCTTTGCATCAACCTTGTGAATAATCTGGAGTACACAGAACTTGCCCAAGATGTTCTTGAGTTCAAATCCCCTGGCCTCTTCAACCGTGAAGTCGCGTCCGCGCCAGCCCACAAGATGTTCTCGCAGTTTAGAGGGCTTAGATGATCCGCCCAATCCAGCCGTATATCTACAGGAAACAACCCTTGGGATATCGAAAGTCTTGCAATCCTTCTCGAACTTGAGGCGCAGTTCCGGCAACTCCCAATAGATTACAAGTTCATGCTGCGACTTCTTGTACATTTCAGAGAAGTGCGTTCCCAAATCATACACCGCGAAACAACCAGCAACGTAACTGTCTTCCGGAATAGGCTGACTCGTAAACTCCGACTCTTTCACGATAATACCATCACTCATTCGCTCTCCTTCTGTTGTTTGTTAACTTGTTAACAATTAAGATATCGCACAATCGGTGCGCTCTTTCTCGGTTATTTCATATTCGACCGAAAATGGGCAAACAAATTTAGTCGCACCACTCGAATAGAACGCCGTCAAATCGCCCGTCTCGTCCATGTTCCACGTGTCAACATACTTTACGATACCATTTATGATGTTTGTAAAGCAGACCACCTTCCCGCGCTTAAGAATATCCTTAATCTTGGCTTCTATGGGCAGAGTATCTGTTAAAACTGGAACAACAATCAATCTCGCATCCCCCTTAGCTTCTTGTCCGGCCAATTCCAATCGCCAATATTTACCAACGCCCTGTTCACGCCGCAATACGGGCACGCATCCTTATGGACGGTAGCCACATGTCCCTGCGGCCATGTCCCGCCACGGCCAATAGCGCATCCGTCGCATATGAAATCATGCGGGAATTCCACCTTATATTCATGCTTCCTCTTGCTCACGATCCTCCTTCCTGTGCCTATGGCACGTGACGCGCCCGCTATAGATAAGTCCTTTCTCTACTCGCGCTTTCCAGAATGGCTGACTTAGATAATCAATCTGGCGATGGCATCCCTTGAAGTCGCATATGATGGCATAGCCAGCCCCGAAATATCTCGCTTCACTGAATGTTCCAGCGCGGATCATTCTGGCTCCATTGTTAATACAAACGCCTCGGCACGTTGCGCTGCCGTCGCGTGAATTAGTGAAATTGGATTCATGCGCCAGCTTTCAGCGTCGCAAATGCGCACAAGATGCACCATAAAGGCGTAGACTGTGTCGCTTTCCATAATGCGCCGCTGCTCCACCTCGTGCATGGCATTGAGATCATTGAGATAATCTGGAACGTGGCCCTGCTTCATCCAGTACCGAGTGCCATGGTCTTTGTCCGCATCCTTGGGAACATTCATTCCAGAAGGGAATCCATGTATGTGAACATTACCCTTGCGAAATGGACCTTGCCATCCGCACAATTCCCCAACTTTAATGCACCGCTCTTCTTTCGTCAACTTGATCCATTTATCATGTGTCATTAAATATCCCCAACCCTTAATCCTTGCTTAACCCGTAACGCATGTGTATATATCCCAACAATCTCATATGCAAATACTGGCGAGAACTTGCGCACGTCCACTCCAACATTAATCAATAGTCTATCGCCCAACCATTGCTCCTTCCAATGCTGATGCACATGCCCGCATATGACAGCTTTGCAATAGGCGGGGATTTCGTCTTCGGTTTGCGGTGGGCGGTGAATAACAAGGAAGTCGATACCCCCTAGCTCTATTACAGCATATTCAAATGCATGTTTCAAGCCATTATTACGATCATGATTCCCGCGAATGTAGATGATCGTGCCATTGAGTTCTTTCTCGTACTCGCGATATTTGGCGCGCGATCCAAGAACACCGCGTTCATTCCCGCGATTGCAGAAGTCGCCGACATGGACGACGATATCCTCTGGCTTGACGCGAGAGTTCCATCTGTCACGAATAGAGCGGAACATATGGTTGGCATCGTGGAATGGACGACCAGCATATTTGATGATGTTGTAATGACCGATATGCAGATCGGACGTAAAGAGTATGTTGCTCATGCCTTCTTTGGAGTATATGTGACCAGGAAATTCTTATCTATGAATTCGGCCACAACAATATACAGGTGGTTTAATGGACAATCCGCACTATATGGTCTTTGGGCCGCAATTATGAGATCAAGTACGGTTCCCGGAGTACAATAATCTCCGGGTTCGTCGCCAGTGCGCAAGCACATGTATTGTCCATTGTACTGGTTGAACATGTATACATCGACCACTCTTTTAATGCTCCTGCCCGGAATATTCTCAAAATATTCAATTGTTCCAACATGGTTTTCTGGCTTGTGTTGGCAGAAGTTGTTGTGTTTGGGGCGCTTAAGCTCCCTATAAGGAATACTATGCCACTGTCTTTCGTGATTGTGTATCATGTCTATTTCTCTATAATCGGCAACATGGCCACGTGGCGTCCGTGCATTTTAACAATACTCCAAGCACTATTGTTGGCGCTTATTCCAGACGTGTTCATTCCGGCTCCATTGTTAGTACGAATGCTTCTGCGCGTTGAGTAGCCGTTGCACAGACCCATGGCCATGCTCTGCGCCTATTATCTGTTTTACCAAGGTCCACGACATCAGCCAGATGATTGAGATAATCGTCCATCCTGTACCGCGTAAGCGCGTGCGACAGTTCCGCCTCATGCATCGCATTCAGATCATAAAGATAATCTGGCAATCCCCTATCTGGCGGGAAATTATCACATATCACCAAGCTACCAGCGGCACAAAGTTTGGGATGCCACCAAAATAACTCCGTTTCGATATCTCCCTGTCTTCTCCATCCACACAATTCTGAAATCTTAATAATCTTTTGGCTTTGGGATAGACTCGCCCATTTTTTTCTTGTCATTCTTTCTCCTATCCATTGTTAACGCGAACGCTTCTGCTCGTTGTGCTGCGGTTGCATAGCAAATCCAATACGGACCAACCCTGCACGGTTGGTCTGGTCTTGCGCAAACTTCGGCAAGATGTCTACGCGCCGTACTCCATAAGAAAAAATTGGAATTTACGTTACCAACACTTCCGCCGAATGCGGAAATTTCCGCATTGTGCATTGCATTCAGATCGCGCAAGTAGTCTGGAACATATCCTTCTTCTTTGCTATGGAATATGTGTCCAACAAGAAGATATTTAGTTGGTATGGAACCGCAGATGCCTTGGTATAATAGTATTTCTCTGCGAATTTTTTTCCAACCGCATAATCGTGCTACCTTGATATTCTTTTTCTCGTCGGTTAGTTTTGACCACTCTTCTCGTGTCATACTATTCTCCAGATTGCTTAATACCCCAAACTCTTAAGTACCGTATCCAGACGGAACTGATTGGGAATTGTTGGTGCACTGGCCCCACTTATCCACCTATCAAGTGTATCTCTTGCCCATGGACCGCGCCGTGCCACTTCCTGAATTGTGATTTCATCCCAACGATTTTTGTTCTTCTGCCTTGCGCACCACAAGATGCGCAGGCGCTCGACCACATTCAAATCTTGTATCTGTGGGTAATTACGCATGCTTCTCGGTTTCGGGTGGTTTAATTCCAATGTGTTCAAACATATCCTTCTCGTCACATGTCATATTTTCTCTTCTCAAGATTGACCATTTAGGCTTTAGTAACATAAGGATTCTGTGGAAATGATTGGAATCAATTGCCCCGTAGATCGTCTTCTGTAGCACCTTAATAATAAACTTTGACTTTTCCCCGCTCCTATATTTAAGATAAATAAATGCCGCACCGGAGACATTCAAATACCCCATGACAATTGATCCCATTGAATTCCTGCTCATGACGACGGTTCTTAGGCACGCAGTAGCAACACCACTACACCAATACAGTTCCATATGTGGATTGGCATATTTCATTGTTAACCAGTTAATAAACTTAATGGCGTTTCGTTTGTCGGATGGATTGATCTCGCCAAGTTTGCACCATATCCAATAAGACATCGGAATGGTCAGACCGTGGTGCCCCCTCTTTCTCCAGAATCTTATTGCATCATTAAGCGTCTTCTTTTTCATTCTTTCCCTTTCTAATAAGTTTAAGCGTTAAAAGCAATTCAGTTTCATCTTCACTGAGAAGTTTACGATCAAACCTGACCCATCGGCACTCTGCTCCGACGCGACCAGAAAAATATAGAAACAGGTTCGCCATCCACGCATCATAATTAAGTTGCGCGACACTGATTATCGAGCAGTATTGCGGGCAATCTGTAAACAAGTTGCCCTTAATATTGATATCCCCAACAAACGGTGTTGAAGAAAACACGCCAGTTTTCATACCACAACACCATGTGACAATTGTTGGTGATGGATATTCCGCCATTTCGTTGACTATATCTGTCGCAAGATCATGAATGTTTACTGCCCCGCCCCTCTTCTTGGACTCCATCCACAAAATAAACGGGAGCGACAGTCCATTGCGCTTGTATTTCCTACACCATAACTCAACCGCCATTCGCCATACTGGAACGACGGGAGCCACAGCATCGGCTTCCTTGTTCATATAATCTACTCCAACTAATTGTTTGCCAATAAGTTATGGACCAACATTCCCAATATTTTCCACCTGATTGGGACCCTCAACAACTGCGTCGAGAATTACGATTCCCGGAGGATTACACTCGCGACATTCGTGGATTCGCTTGCCCTTAGTTCCATCAGGATTAATAGCAATGCCAGTGCCCATGCAGTCTTCGCATACGTTGGTGATCTTCGGGTCCCATCCCTCAATCTCGCATATGGATTCGATCATGCCAACAATATGCATTATCTTATAAACTTCCATGCGAACTGACTCCCAAGGGATTCTCGACGTGGCGAGATTACACTTTGGGCATATCCACGAGTGGGTCTTTTCGTCAACAATCAGCGGAGTGTCCTTATCGAAGTCGGTCTTGACCACCCAATCTTCGCACTCCCAACAGAAGAAGAAGGCTCCGATCTTTCCGCCAGCAGATTGCTCCTGCCAATGCATGATGAATTCATACATGCGAACGAATGAGTCTTCGTCTCCAAGCAATGACTGCGAAGTGAGGATGAACTCCTTGTCGTTAACCACACTCTCGATGTCTTTCGCATGATTAGGACCACGGAAACGCTTTATAATAATGTTCCCATTGACCCCCGCATTCCCGACACCCATTTCGTCAGATGGCGCAGTTGGAATTCCCGCACTTGCCTTAGCCGCATTCTCTCGCGCATTAAACGCCTCTTTGTAATTGGCGTCGTCCGGATATACATATCCGCCAGTTTCGCTATCGCCGAACCAAATGCGCTTATTCCAGTCTTTAATAATTGGGAAGCCAACTGGAGCTTGAGAAGGTGGAGCACACTGATTAGATACCGAATAGCTTTTCCTGTAATGTACTGGAAGAAACTCCGAGCCATCGGCCCTGCACCCGTTCTCGAAATCGAATTCTTCCCGAACCCATTTGCCGCCAACCTGAATAAGTGGCTTTTCCGCTTCTGGACGTTTGATCTCGATCTTGTCAACCAGTTCGTACTTGAAGGTCTTCAAATCAATACTAATGATCTGGCCATCGGACGTAAACTTTGACACGTTTGGAAACCCTGACAACTTTAGGTCGTTTCCATTCGACGAGAAGGCCCCGGCGGTATTCTTTGCAATATCGTGCACCCATAGATCGGCTGAACACACCCACAGAAACAACTTGTTTTCCACTCGCTCGTCAATCCACCAGCATCCAGCCCAACCCTTCAATTCCTCAAGTCCGTCAAAGCCCTTGTAATTGAGCAGGAAGAATATCATCTGGCTATCAACATGATAGTCGGTAACGAACGGATAATCCTTCTTATACTTTTCCTTGAGTGCCCACCAGTTAGCGATGTAACCATTGTGCGCACCAATGATGTTGCCAACCTTGAACGGATGGGTGTTCTCTTTGCATACCCCACCCACTCCAGTAGATGGTCCACGCGTGTGGCCAACCATAACATTGGCGGTCCACACCGTCTTGGGAACCCGCCCATGAAGCATGGCGTCGCCTAGTCCTTCCGGAATACGGAAGCGCAGGCCATCGGCCCAAAAGCCAACGCTACCATTGCCGCGCGCTTCGTTACGCAAGGCAAGCAACTTCTTCTGCCATTGATTCTCAACACCGAACGTACCAAAAATTCCACACATTTTGTATTATGTCCTCTTTTGATTTATTAACTTGTTAACAATTACCACGGAATCTCTGCGGGATTATTATTTCTAAATCCGCGCAGTACATCTGCAATATCGACCTGCTTTTTAGCAACCTTAATCCTCTTTGCCCCACCAATTTCCGCAAGAGCCTCGGCGCGGTGCGTATAGTAGCATTTCAAATCTTCCGACACGATCTTGTACGGATGACGCATATCTCCACGCTGTACCGCGCTGATGATCTGCAACCACAACCTGATCCAGTTCCTTATCTTCGTTTCATTCACAGTTCCCTGATGCAGTCTGATCTCTACGGTACGGCGATAGAAGTGGGATTGGAAATTCACCCATAAATAGCGGTGGATGCATCCTGTATATCGTGGCCCATTCTGATCATTTGCCCTCCTGTTTAGGATTACCCTGACATGGTTAGTATAGTCGTATACGGGATATGTCCCGTACAATCGTATAAGAAACTCCCTTTTTGTTGTTGGTAATATCAAGAACGATCTTGGCAACACCAGTGGCCTGCCGCTTCCGTCAGTCATTAATGCTGGATGGCGAGAGGGTGACACTAGGGTTGAAAAGAACGGCTCATACACCTTGCAATACATTCCAATGCGAGCCAGATCAAGCCAAGACAAATCGTTGCTGCCAAGGTGAATGTGAAGACCGCACCGGTTATACACATTAGCCTTGAGGCGCGAGCACATTTCGTGCAACCATTCCTCATATGTGCTTTCGCTCAAGATGGGCGACGTATACTCCACTTTTTGTTTGCCACGCAATGAGTTGTCTTCTTCCGCAGTAGCCATGTGTTCTCTTGTTTTGGAGTCAATCCAATGAAGGATATCAATTTGGCTACGGACGGTTGGCTCGCATTCGATTTCAATTCCAATGGTTCGTCCGACGCCAACATGCTTGGGTTTCCCATTGTAATATACGGGGAACCCGTGACCATCCTCAAGACAACTGTTGCATGTGGGATAATTTAATTTCAAGTCACGCGACAACTCGAACCCTTCGTCTTCCTTCCAGAATCCGCGACAATAGCCACACTTGATAAACCCATACTCTTCTGGATTTGCCTCCATTGAGACTGGAGACTTCTTGCCCATGACCATGTGTTCGCTGGTGCGATATGAAGCGAACTCCCTTCCGGATATCGCGCAAGTATACTTATGTACCTTGTTCGCGGGCATCCAGCCAACATCTTCAGTTAGGAGACACTCCTTCTTGGGCCACAGGTAGGTGTCTGCGCATCTGATCATGTGTAATTTGGCGCAATCATTACAATACCGATTGCCATCTTTGTCGGAGAAGTCACACAGTTTGGCGTTCTTCTTCTTGCAGATGCAGCAGATCGCGGCCACGCCTTCCGCTACTTCTTCTGTTTTTTCAATGAATGAGCCAATACTTGAAACATCAAGGCCGTCTACCGGGTGGTATTCGTGATAGAATTTTTCAACCATCGCGATGATCCTTTGCCTGATCGCCATCTTCCTTGTCGATCATTTCTGATGCGGGGAACGACACTTCGAGTAGTTTGGCCACATAATCGTCAAACAACACGCGCACGGACAACTCGTAGGACAACCCGTGCTTTTGTTGAAGACTGGCTACTCGATTGGCCATTACCACCCTATTGCCCTGCGCATGCACCAATGCCTCAAACTCAAACCGGGTGCATCGAGCGATGGTGGCAGCCGACTTGTTGATCCCCGGCTTATCTTCCTCTAATCCAGTAAGCACGTCGTTGTTCATCTTGTTATTGATTACCCTCTTTTTTCCTGCTGGTTTTGCATTCTTTTTGATCATTTATTACCATCTCCTTGCTACACATCGAGAGATTGCGCCATTGTGTTCGTCGTCATATCTAATCGCCGACTCAATGAACCCAAGCGCAGTCTCTCCATGATTTTGGAATACATCAACTGGAGTATCTATACTCCAGTTGCTCTCCCAATCCTTTCCTATCTCGCCACGTCCGGTGGCGAAATACATGAACGCTTTCATTGGGGAGAACTTGCATTTCTTGGTTCCGTGTATTTCGCCGTCCTCGCCGATATCATATCGGAATGCCAACGACTTACTGAATGGGCTTGAATCCGATATTGTCTCGATGTATCCATGAGACAACATCTTCAAGAACAACTTAAGCGCCGTCTCCTTATCGCAGTTGTTAATCGTGTTAATAACCAGTTCATCGGGGAACATGCGATTGAATGTATACGCCCCGCCATTTGTGATGATGTACATCCCCATGCGCAGACAATACAAGATCAGGCTAACAATCGCCGGGGAACGATACGAATCAGCTCCGGGAACACGCCATTCAATCCGTCCCTTTGGCACACGATGGCATCCTGCGGCACCATAGTGTTTGCGTCGTTGATTAGACAACTTATCGCCAGAAGACAACAGAACCATGGGTATACCAGCGATTCTATCATACACCTTCACCGCTTCGCACCATTGCTCCATGGTCTTGAATGCGCCGCGATTCTCTCCCCACGCTACATGATAGTGCGCTCCAGCATACGCAAACAAATGATCGGCGTAGTCTTCCATTCCGGGATTGGCCGCTACAGCATAGGCATTGTAATCGGGATTGCATCCAGAAATCATGCACAGACGCCCGCCACGCATAATCGCGCGCTTGGTCATCGGCGCTCCATCCGCGAGTACAACCTTGAGTTTTGTTTTGTGTTCCAGATTATACTTATCCACCTTGTCGCGGGCAAGTCGCAGAGCGTGCCAGATATCGTCCAGCGTGTATTCTCGACAATCGTTGGGATCAGTATTCCCGTGTTCGCCCTGCCTGCCATCGGTATAGACAAGTGCTTTACCAAGCCGGAGCGCCTTGTCTTGCCTTGGAAAGATAAGCGTTGACGGGAACGCCATGCCCTTATTGTCTAAGATTAAGAACTCATGATCATAGCCAATCGCAACTCGGTTCACTATTGGTTGCCCTTTCGTTTGTTAACTTGTTGACAATCAGATTCCTGCCATGTTTTCGATGAAGTTGTCCCACGGAAGCTTATACAACTCCGCCAGATCGACCTTGTCTATCATGAGAAGTTCTGGCCCCCGCACCTTCTTGACGTTCTCTTCTCCGATACTGTCGAGTATGATTTTCAACTTCGACAACTGCTCTGCGAATCCCAAATACCCTGTAGTTTTGGGTTCTTTCTCCGGATTGTCTGGATTGCAAATACGATGGAGCAACTTGCCAAGACACACTGCCGGGATGTCTCCAACAGAGTATCGGTCAAAGCATTGATGCCCCGGCGCGTTGTGAAATCCAAGCATGTACGACATGGCGTATGACGACCAGAAGTCCATATTGAATAGCTCGTCGCACAACAGGCGCATTGTGCGACCAGTTCTCGCATCTTCCCAAGACATGCGGAATATACACGACACCGCATAGAACATTTCGCGTGTTATCTTGTTGATTGGCATGGAGATATACTCTTTATTTCCGCGTTTAACCTTCTCAAAAATCGGTGGAGTATTCGCCAGAACCCAATCAATAAACGGGCCGCGTTCTTCTTTCGACAAATTGGCGCATCCGTCGGTGTGTAACAGGATCAGGATGATCTTGTTGCCACAATTCGCATTCCATGGGATACCCCTGATCCCGCTGTAGCACACTCCGTCGTACTTTCGCTCGTTCCCGTCCTTGTCAATGACGATAGCGAATGCCTTTGGATCGTCATATGGTGTACGATCCAGTTTCGCAGCCGCACTTCTCGCTGATGAAAACTTGTCAGCCAATTTATTCCGTTGCTTGTTCAAGGGTGTTCCTTTATTGAATTATGTTTTTAAGCATTTCTTCTGATTGTGATGGATAGAATTTTCTAATTCGTTCGGCGGTCATGTTCTCGCACGCGAACCAACCGTCTCCGCGCCCCTCCCAATAATACTGCCTGTTTTTGTTAGACGAAAGGCGATGCACAATAAAGCCAATAAGAACAACAGCTAGAATTATAAGAACAACAGCTAGAATTACTAGATAAATTACCGTGCTTGTCACTTGGTTTTCCGTTTGTTAACTTGTTAATAATCTTTTATGACCCTATTTGATAGTCAAACGACATCCCGCACTTTTCGCACTTACTCATTGAATATGCAGCACCAGCGCCACTTATTCTTACCATGTGCTCATATCCACATGCGGGGCACACATCTGCATCAAGGCAAAGTTTGACATACTCACCAACATTCAACCTGTCGTCAAGTATTTCCTTGGCCCTCTTGGCGAATGCGGGATTGATTCGCATGATCATTCCAATAATCCTCTGCTTTCATATACGTTGCCGACAACCGTATCCCACGCCCTGAATCGGCAACGATTAGGCTTTGTTTTCGCTGTTTTCATATGATTTCCAATCACTCATGCGATCATTTGTGTATACCAATATCATTCCATTCCAGCCCATGCCATGATGGCGTCGGTGTAGATGTTCACAGCCGTATTATTCTCCAGTGCCGGTGCGGAGTTGACTTCCAACACATACAACTCACCCGACCCATCCAAGATTATATCGACACCGCCGAAGTCGTAACCTATGGCCTTGGTTGCTTGTGATCCTATCTCGTTGAGTCTTACACACATTCGCAAATCACCATCACGATCCCCTAGCACCCGCTCGTTGGCGTTGTTCCAACAAAGCAATTCGCGATCTGCGATCATGCGCTCGGTAGCATAAAGTAGGCTTCCCGTGAATATGTGCGCCCTGAACTCGCGCACCTTGTCGATGAACTCCATGCAGTATCCATCGGAATATTCGGGAGCGTGCTTATCCCATTGCGCTCTTGTTTCCACGTATTTGGCACCGTCGCCACCATGATGTGAGTAATGGCGCAGCACCACGGGAATTCCGGGATACTTTTCCATGCCGAAAAGACGCGGAGATTTGACGCCACGCTTGATCAGGGTGCGCTTCTGCTCGACCTTGCTCTCTTCCGTATTGCGGTTGTTAAGGTCGGGACACTTGTGCGTTTTCCACACGCGATCTGCGATGCCCCAATTCATCAAGTAATCATCATGGGTGGTCTGCACCAGCCCAACGCATCGGTGATAAACGAGACGCGCCGCGTCCTTCTTGCGTTTGTTAATCGCGTTAACAATCTTGGTCGGTGATGTCCTGAAATGCCAATAGCAAATGTGAATCATGTTATTCTGGTATCCCCTCAAACGATTCAGTGAACGATCCGCAAAGAACACAGAAGGCAGCGTGACCATCGCCAGTTTCCGAAACCCATATGCTATGATCTTTGCCCTTTACCTTAAACAGCTTGCGACTTCCCTTCCTTGCAATACACTTAGACGCCTTTAGCGCCAAATAGTTTTGGAATTCCATTGGCTTACTAGGGTTAATCATTGTAGAAGCTCATTTAGGTTTCATGCCTATCGCCCACCATCTTTATCTCGGTGTTGCATATCGGGCACACGCGCTTCCACGTCCCCGCCTTTCCGCACATTCCGCATGTTCGGATTGGTGTGGGTGTTTTTGCGCTCCTCGGTGGATATGGCCCCCTTATTAAACCACTCCGCCCTTCGCGTATCGACAACGATCGTTTCATTGATTGATGCAATCACTATCATTGTTATCCTTTGGCCCACTTCTTGCACCGTGGGCATCCACCGTGCAATTTCTCGGACTTATTATCGGGCAACTTAACATCAAGCGCGGCACGCGAGTAGGCCCCATCCTTGCTAGTGTTGATATTGTCGAATTTCCCGTGAATAGCACAATTAACCATGAATTTAGGTCTTTTCATTTTCAACCAAGATTATCGGCGTCCGCCAGCGGGCCACTTCATGCTTCCGGGCGCGTTGTTGCGCAACGATCCAGCTTTCTTGTCGCTTTGCTTTTCGACGCGAGCCATCGCCGCCTCATGATTGGCGAGATTGGCGTCGAACCGCACATGAGCCTTGGTGCGCTTTGTCGCTGGCGCTTGGAATTTCTTGCCGATCTTCTGACCGTTGTGTATTCCGATCCATTTGCTTCTTTGCATCTTTATTCTCCCTCTGTTAGTCTGTCAATAATTTCAATACACGCCGCATGAGCGAACCAGAAACGCTTATATCACCCCACTGTGCCAGAATCAATGTCGATTTTATCGCCCGCCTTAAACTTATGCCCACATGCTGGGCACTTTTGCATAACTAGCGGATTATGAGACAATAGGCGGAGCGGCATTTCTCCGTACACAAGTAGCTTGGACATGACTTTACTGCTCCATTCCGTGCATCGGGTAACGGTCATACACATATGGTTTATTAACTTGTTAACAATCAGCCCCAATAGAGGGAGTAACAGCTTCCGCATTTTAGTGTGATTAAATTCTCTTCTCCGTCATCATGGAGTTTCCCTCCGCACCTTGGGCACAGACCGGCCCTGACGCATTCCTGCGTCTTTGCGCGTTCAGTGATAATGGCGCGCGCCTTGGCTAGTATAGCATCGGGAGAAAGTCCTGCGTTTCCATTTGGCTCTGGAAGAGCGGGCTTCATTTCTGCCTTTTCAGCCTTGTGTTCTTGCAATTTAAGCACGAGATAAATTAGAAACAAGGCCACCAACACGCTTCCCATAAGAATAAAAGCAAACACGCCTTGAGTAATAGCTTTGCCCTCCTATTTTATTAACTTGTTAACAACTGACATGGGCATGCTTAATGCCAACAAGCAGATGCGAATGGGCTTCCTCTAGGTATCCGCGTCTCCACCACGGTGGGAAATCGTTACCGGTCGCCTTGGCACGCATTGATGTGTACTTGCGCTTAATGGCATATTGGTCCTTTTTGCCGAGGCGATCTAGGGCGAACTTGCAAAACCAAAGACCGCACATAAGCGGTTTGCCATGTTCACGTTTGCACCCGGTTTCACTTTGCTGGCTGCATGTTACACAGCAGTGATCCATGCCGCCCAATCGCATTCCGACACACCTGTTGTCGGAATCGAATTCACACACATCAACGATTTTCTTCTTCACACTAACCCCCGCGCTTTTGGTTTAATGAGACGTGAACGAGCCGACCTTCACCCATAATTCGGCATCGAGTTTACCGCAGTGGCAAAGATTTGTTTTGATAAACACGGTCTGTTTGGCAGAAGATTCAATAACGTTTAACTCGTGCCTCTTTTCTTGGATTTTAACATGCTGGTCATCCAAGACGGATCGAATCAACTTCTTTAGCCCGTATATTTTTTGTTGAGTCATATTTATTAACTTGTTAAAAACACGATAATTCCACCTTCATCTTCCATTTTCGGCAATTCTACAATTTTTAACCATTTGTCCATACTGCCAAACAATGCATCCGTTGCCATCAATGACTCGTGTTCCCTTTACCCTTTCGCCATCGCCGCTGTTTTCCATGGTTCTGGCATAAGCGATGGCTAGTTCGATATCGTCGAATTGTGGGCCGAATGGTATGTAATTAAACTCGCGGTTCCATATTAATTCTACTTGGAACACGCAGCCGCCTTTTGTTCAACCATCACATTTAAAACGCGATGGAGTTGCGCAGGCTCGATTGGAATGGCAACACCCTTGAGCGGCATCAGCTTCCATGTGGGCTTTCCACCATCAATGTCTGTGCGCAATGCTTTGCCGCGATAATGCGTTCCATCGACCAGTTTCGCTTCAACGTTCCAGTATGATACGTTAATCATTTCCATCTCCCGGTTTGTTAGTGAGTTAATAAATGATCAGCCCAACTAGCTATTTTTGATACTAAATACGACTTTGGCTTTTGGTCCAGCGTGAATATGCCACGTTTCTCCATCAAATGATGGAACGTATCCGGCATACCAAAGTGTTAGTAATGGACGCCACGGATCAGGCCCTAATTTTTCGACGTACTTCCACTTTTTAATATTAGGGAATAATCCGCCAGTATAAGCCCTCACCGAATCCCACGCCGAATCCCTCACCGAAGCCCTCACCGAATCCCACACCGAATCCCTCACCGAAGCCCACACCGAAGCCCTCACCGAAGCCCACACCGAATCCATCACCGAAGCCCACACCGAATCCCTCACCGAAGCCCACACCGAATCCCCCACCGAATCCATCACCGAATCCCTCACCGAAGCCCACACCGAAGCCCACTGGCGAATTAAATTCTCAAAATATTGGGAATCTGGCGCGGATGGAGATTTCTTTATTTTAAGTGGATTAATGGGATTGTTTGCTTCGTATAGTTTGAATCCGGCAATTTCATCAAGTTCTTCTTGTTCAATTTCTCTGATAAATCTCAACGACCGGAATCTTGATTTGGTGGAATCCGAACCAAGCGAGATTTCGCTTCCCGGATCAACGATGATGTAACGCGACGGTCCTTTTTGATACCGAAGTGTATCCAGAAGAGTTGGAGACGCGTGAAGCCCGATCCCGCATGGGCCGCCCACGCAGGCGTCATCTACGGTTACTGTTCTTCCTTTAATCCACTTAGTTTTGCCATCGTAGTGGGAAAAAAGGTTTTTATTAACAGATTTGTACCATATTGTCATTAATAACCCTATTATTTGATTCTTGATAATTACGCGTGGGCTTCGCGATTACCGTACATGACCTTGTGGTAGTGTTCCGTGAACTTATCGCAGCAATGCGAATAGAGCCAATCGTCGCAATCGTCACAATCGCAATGGCGATCATGTTCCGCGCCGAGAATGTGCTTGCTCGGACAGATCGGCGTTTCGGCAAGCGCGTGACGGAGTTGCGATTCAACAGCGCGAAGTTTCTTCGTATTTTCGACGGTGACTTCATCGCCGCTAATGCGCTTGCGGATAGCCAGCAGATTCTCGATACTTGGAGCGTTTTTATGCATATGCGTGTTTCCTTTTATTAACTTATTAACAATCAGACTCCCAGCCACGACTTAACGCGAGCCACACGCTGCTGCTCGACGAATTCGTCAGCACTGATCTTGCCATGGCCGAGTTGATCGGCAAGTTTCCCGCGCATGTCCTTGAATTCGCGTTCTTGCTTAAGTACGCGCTCGTTCATTTCAACGCGCGCCAATGGCGGTGGTATTCTATCCATGTTCCTCATATTGCATCTTCCCCCCGTTTTCAAATTCATCGAGAATGCAAACCATTGCATACCCAATGAATGCCAAAACAAGCACCGCGGCGACAACCAGTGCCGCGATCATCCTATGCCTCTTCTTTGAACCGCTGCTCGCGGATGTTTATGAGTTCAAATTGCTCAAGTTGCAGTGGACCGAAATTGAACCACACATGCGCGAATGGCCCCAGCCATTCATTGAATGCTCGCCCGCCGCCCTCAAGAACAACCTGATCGCCCCATGTAACGTCTAAGGACGACTCATTAATCACGTTCACATCTTCAGCCCGGAAATGCTCGATGATTGAGGCTGGCCTGACCAGCCGCATTTCGCGCGTTTCGAGTATTGTTATCCTCATTTCGCCTCAATCCTGTGGCATTCTGCGATGTGATCCACGCATTGATGGCAAACATATGCCGTATACGGGAATGCGGTGACTTCCATGTGACACAACCGCATGAGTCTCGTCCAGCGCTTGCGTCCGCAATGATGGCAGGTTTCGCGCTTGTCATAGCCGCTCAGGAGCGGATAGACGAAATACCACGACACGCCGAAGCATGTTGCAAGAATAATAATCCAGTAACCGATGCTCATTTGTGCTCTCCATTTTGTTAACTTGTTAACAACCAACTATTTACGCTGTTCACCATCCTTTCCTTTTTGAATATGTATCTCCCTTGCGGCGCGATACCCATTAAAGAAACACTTGCCAGCGATGCGCATCATTGAGCGGGCATACTCCGTCAGGGCTATACGGCAGGAGAGGCACACGTCAATGCCCTCACTTCCGGAGCAGTATAATGAAAGATATATCATTTCCCCATCTTTGCCAACTTTATCTCGGCAAATCGAGCATGTCATTTTTCATTCCTTTCGTATAATACGCGGCCATTCGCTCTGTCCAGTAACACAAACGGCGCATTCGTATTCCATATGAAATGCGCCGCCTCTTTGAATCACATGCCGAAAGCGCGACCAGTAACTCATACCGCAACGGGAGCAACGCTTAAACTCGGTGAATTCCGTTGTTTGCACCGCATGCTTGATCTTGCGGATGCATTGCCCGGTTGCTCGGTCGCGCAAGGGACATTGCGTGCAACATTTGCACTTGCTCATTGCGATCTCGCTTTGTTAACTTGTTAATAAAAGGCAATTAGTAAATAGCAGGATGCGCCACGTGCAGGCTTGCCTTTTGCATCCCATTCAAAACCCGCCCGAACTGATCTCATGTATGCCAAAATAGCCGTTAGGCATTATGCTTGGATCATACCGTGTCATAGGGTAGGTTGAGCTATCAATCGCAGTTGTCCTCTTCGGTGATGAAGGAATTGGACTTGCTTAGACAGGCGCATCGCAGGATAGATACTCCCGCTTAGTTTTATTAGCGCAATCAGCCGACTCTATTACTAGATCGACTTCCGACAACTATCAGGCATCAGCGCGTTTCCGCAAGGTCACTGCTAGCACATGCCCGCGTGGTGATTTATCGTTCATGCTTTTTAACACCAGTTTCCACCAGCAACTTCTCGCACCCTATTGGTATCGCGCCAATACTCGTTTCAGCTTGTTTCTTTTGTTCAGCGGAGAGCTTTCATAACCGCTTGTGTCACTCTTGAACCTTTTGCCGAAGGCTCAAGTTCACGTCCCCGTTTCTCCCGTATTTGATATGGTTTGTTAACTTGTTAACAACGGCTTGCATGTTTCATGCTTGGCTTTAGTTTGTTAACTTGTTAACAATCAGTTATTCACTGAACCATAACCTGATCAAATTAGAATCTAATTCGATCATAATAATATTATACCACAAGTTGTCAATTCCGTCAAGTGGTTGAGCCGCATTATTTTACGCATATTCCGCATGTTCCCTTTTGCCCATATTTCGCATGTTCCCGACTCATATAAAATTAGGCTCAATATGTGGACACAAAAAAACGCCCGCCAGCATTTCTGCCAACGGGCGCATTGTCTACTAATCAACTAGACATTAAATATGGGCAATAAAAAAGGGGTAGGAAAACTTTTCCCCACCCCTTTTGACAATCTTTTGCTTGTGTGTGATATGCTATTCGATGTTATCCGATGTTGATACCCGCACGCTTGCACGCGTCTTTTACGATACCCGCCGCGTCATCACCATGAGCAGCTTTGACACTCCGAAAAATCGTTGTCAAATTCTTAACTGCATTTTTCGTATCTTCAAAGTCAAGAAGATTGTCTTCTTGCTTCGCTGTATCGCCTTGAGCATCTTTACTCGTGCTAGGCTTGCTAGGCTTCGCTTTCCCGTTGCCTTGCTTACCACGCACGAAACCTTGTTCCTTCACGATACGGCTAACCATGACTTTGACGCTGTCAACGTCTCCGTGATTCTCTGCAATGGCGTTAATGAACAAGGCGCGATACACTTTGAGCGTACCGGCCGGAACTTCCGAGCCTTTGCCATTGCCAAACTTCAAAGCAAGCGCCGTAAAGTATTGGCGTATCAATTCCGAAACCGTGACCGTGCTTTCAGCGATTTGCTTGCCAAGTGTATTGGCAAGTTCAATCATTCCGGCATCTATGGCAGTTGCGACTTTCGCCACAATTGCCTTCGACACTTCCACTACTTTCTGAACCGTCTTATTTTTCGTTGTCATGTATGCTTTCCTTTGTGTTTTGGTAAGCACACACACACAAGCTATTCGATTGTCAAAGAACACTATCCAACTATGTCAATATGATACCACACCCCTAAAAATGCGTCAATAGCAAATTGTGAATTATTTTTATCCTGCTATCTCACACAATTGTTAACAAGTAAACAATTGTAAACAAGTTAACAATTATTGGCATGAAAAATAATCGGACCTATTATCCATATGCGACTAATCCGTCATTATCGACTATTCTGTATCACGCCATACACCCTACAAGCTATTACAATCCCTTGTAATGTCATAGCCTATTATTCGCATAACACTATGCAATTCAATGCCTTATATAGCATATCGCACGCCATGGGCGTACATGGATATAGGGCAATATATCGCCTTGTGTAACACAATCAATTCCAACACTTTACACAATACGCCCATTATTCGCGATTGAGACTTATACGCCATTCTAGGGCATCTTTACACTGCAAAGCACTTTGTACCGCAAAGTACATTCCCGCATTACTTCCCACCATTGCCGTATATGCGCGCCTATCGGGTGTATTGGTGGGGTGTATGGTATATGCCCGTCATGGGTAAGCCACTAATCTCTAGCAACTTACTACAGATTGAATGTCTACTAATCAACTGGAGATTGTCAGTATGCCAGTCAATGATTGCAATCTATCGGCATATGCCGATATGCTGACAGTATGATCGACAGTCACAATAATATGATGACGTATGCCCATACGGGGGGAACCCCCAATGTGCCCCAACTATCGCGGGGGCTGCGGGGGAAGGTCTGCCCACTCACTAATGCGAGATAAAATCACATATTAACGGTAAGTTATTGGTATAGAATGGGATACTAGATTCGCGAATGGAGAATAAGTGGGAACGAGAGGGCATATATATAGAGATGGGAACTCCCCCCGAAGGGGCTGGTTCCCGGCGGAATAGATGTAAGGGGAACATTACCAGCGACTTAGCGGAGATTCGCGCCCGTAAGGACTCCTAGCACGGGACATTGTCGATTGGTGAGGGGTAAGGTGTAAGGCCACAATCCCCAAGTCGGTCATAGCTCTGATTAGGTTGATCGCTATCTTGATTGTCTTAGTGTTGTTTTATCGAGGGTGCGTGTGCGCTAGGTTCCGAAGATTGGCCCGTCGCAGACTTCTAACCCCGGCTGGCTTCGATCTCTTGCCAGCAAGACCGTATCTTCCCTCTTCACCAGAGGGGAACGCGGTATGGACTATGCGTATGGTGGCAGGGTAGTGGAGGGAATTGATCCATCTTTACGCTTCGCACTATCCCCGCTCTGGCTCATGAAGTAGGAGTCGAACCTACGTAATCCCGCTTAACAGGCGGGCGCACTACCTATTGTGCTATCCATGATGGTGGAGCGTGCATGGGCTGGATACCTGCATAGAGCGCCCCGATTGTATGGAGATGCACTATGGGTTCACGTTCCACTGTAAATATCGCTTGGAACCCGAAGGGAGCGATGTATCCCATGTAATATTGATACACCCGGACTTGGGATTAGTCGGGGTGGGATAGCCAGTCTCAACCTTAGGAACACGCCAGAACCAATTCATCATGTGGTAGCGCGCGTTAGTGGCCTCGTCAGCATTGGCTACCATGAACTTGCCTACGTATTGACCAACGGCGGCGCGTCCAAGATTAGACGGATGGCTCGTGTCGGCAAAGATCGGAATATCCGAACTCTTGGTAAACGGCGGTTTATTCGACGTGGGTGTCGGAGTAGGAACCGGAGTCGGCGTCGGAGTCGGAGTCGGCGTAGGCGTAGGGGTCGGCGTGGGAGTGGGAGTAGGAGTTGGCGTAGGCACTGGTGCCGGGGTTATAGGACAACTCTTCCATATCCACACAGACGATCCATTAGAACACTTTTTCTTGAGGAAGTCGAAGAAAGCCATTTGTTTATCTCCTATTGTTGTGGTTGCAGGTATCGGAGTCGCACCGACATTTCAAGGTTATGAGCCTCGCGGGCTACTGTTACACTAACCTGCTGGTCGGGGGTGCCAACATCAATATGGGCAACCCCCTTGTGCCAGAGTCACAGACTCCGGCGGTGTTTACGCTTCAGCGTTGACTTCTTGCGC
>Ga0172380_10002357_pt1 | contig 29385 bp, 24 predicted proteins | sample Leawe162metaG_FD_119747 | JGI IMG/M metagenome (GOLD analysis project Ga0172380, IMG submission 119747) | Leachate microbial communities from a municipal landfill in Southern Ontario, Canada - Leachate well 162 metaG | ecosystem: Engineered > Solid waste > Landfill > Unclassified | place... | reverse complement strand
GTGATCTGAGGTACGAACTGGGCGAGGCCAAGTGCGATGGTAATTGGGTCCATGTCAAGCTCCTTTCATTATGGCGGCTAGACGCTTGGCCCGGTCTCCGACCTGCTTGGCCCATGTCGAGTCGAGCATCTCTCTGGCGGCATCCGCATAACGACCCTCATTGATCGCAGCGAGGGTGTTCTTGAATTTGGAGAGCCGCGTATACCCGAGGTTGAACGCCATGTTGCACACGACCGCCTTGCGTTCTTCGGTCAGATAGTCGAACATCGGCACGAGCCGTTTCGCGTCGGCAATAGCTTGTGCTGTATCATCCTCGAAGATGACTCGCATTGCCCTGGCACTCAACGGAACGTCACGTAAGTTGTGACCGATACCGATCGTCGGGATGCCCTCCGAGTCGAGATACATCCGGTCCATCTTACCCTCATCCACGGCAAGCTGTGCTTCGAGAATATCGAGGTAAGTCATTTCAGATGCTCCACAACATACCAGAATCCCTTCCACGCGCCAGTACCGATCCCGCTGAGGACCGCGACGATGGCCCACCCGCCGACGTGGGCCTTGATTTTCTCACTGCGTTCCCGCTTCCGCTTCACCTCAGCGATGTATTCGGCAATGAAGGCATGGTGCTCGCGGTGGGTCTCCTCGCTGATGATGCAATGATTAGCCAGCTCTCCCCGGACCGCACAGGTGACGGCGTCGACGAGTTCGAGATTGTGCGTTCTACGTTCTGGTTGGTTCATGGTGGCTCCCTTAATGCAATAACCATAAGTTGTGAACTGCTACTCCGCAGGTCACGGCATTTACTGTTTCAGTAGCGACAGGATCGTTCGCCCACTTCACCAGGCGCCAGATACTGTAACCAACAATGATCGGTGGCAGCAGCCCATGCGCAAATATCGGTGCCATGATCGGGTTTGCCTCATGGAGAAGCCCTGCACGGATACCGTAGATGGTCGACCCCTTATCCACGACTTGACACACAGCCGTCGTGGTCGTGGATTGTGCTACCGGCTGTATGGTCGAGCAGCCGGCCAGCAGCAGAAGGATTACGAGGGCGCGGAACATGGCGGTTCAGCTTTCACTTTCTTGGCGCGAGGCGGCTTCGGCGCGGGCAGCTTCGCCTTGCTCACTTCGAGTTCCAGTGCTTCGTTATCCCGCGTCAGCTTCTGCACGATTGCCGTGAGTTTCGCTACTTCATCCATCGCGGCGTTGCGTTGGGCGGCGAGAGTTTGCATCAGATCGTTTGCGTCGAGTTCCATTGTGTTACCTACTATGACATTATCCCATTATTAATAAGCGCTTCTCTGATTGATACTACCATTGCATGCAAGGCTGACATATGTGCATCACTATCAAGTCCGAATGCGCCAGTAGAATATGAAGCTAAAGCGCCGCCAGAAGCATAGGCTGTCTGTGCTGTCTTGGAATTGCAGCCGAATGCGCCCGTTATCGTTCCAGTGCCGGTAATCGTCGCTGCCGTCGCGGACAACCGCAGCGTATTCACTCCACCAGCATACATGTCAAGCACATTGGCGCTGGACTCGGTGATGTAGGTGTCGCCTGCTCCGCTGCCATCCAGATAGAGCTTTGATGTGGCCCCGATCTTTACTGCGCCAGCAAAGTAGTTGTCTGCTGTGCCACTTCCATAATATCCCCACTTGTTAGTTCCAGCACTTACTAGATTCCTAATTCCTACATTCGTAGAACCTTTAGTTTGGTCATTTATATATAATCCATTCTGTGTTGTTACAGCAGAACCTGAACCTAATGACATATCATTAAGTTGCAATCCATAAAAGGCAGTAAGTGTAAAAGAAGCCGCTTTAGTGATACCGCCTAGGACCAGTCCGGCGCCTAAAGTGGCATCGTCATTTATAGTCGCATTTACACCAAAACCCCCTTGCGTTCCTCCTGTTAAACCAGTTGATGCTATGGAAAGGCCATAAGCTGGATTTATTGCGGTGCCTATTCCAACATTTCCTGCCGTGCTAATACCACCAGTTATAGTCTGATTTCCAGTGAAAGTCTGAGCTGCATCCGTTCTTGCTATAGTGGCATTAGTCGTCGGGAACGTCATCGTCGTGCCGTCAGTACCCGCTAATGTTAGCGTGTTGCTCAACGTGCCGATCTTCCCCGCCGCGATGACCCATCCCGCTGTGCCGGTCTTTGCCGAGCCAGTGGCGTCCATCGTGCGCCAGCCATGAGCATGTGTGTATTCGAGCGTCTCGTCCGCCGCCAACGTGGCCTTGGTCTGTACCGTCGTCACAGATCCCGAGCTATTGAACATCTGCACCGTGAATGTGTTGGCCCCAGCCTGCGTGTTCTTGATCGAGATATGGTCGATCTGCTTGACGGTCGAAGCGGCGGGTGCCGCAGCGATCGTCTGGGTTGTAGCCGTGGCCGCTGTGACCTCAGTGAAGCCTGGCGCTGCGGCGGAGGTGACGTTCAGCCCCGACACCGTCACATCGGCGGTGCCCGTGGCGATGAGCTGCATGATCTTGGTAGTGGCGTCAAGGCGTAACATGACGGTTATCCGTAGGCTGAGGCGAGTGCAATCAAGTCACCTTGGTGCATCTGAGTTTCCCACGTGCTATCCCCGCGTAACACAGTGGTACCGTCTGGCATGCCTGTGCCCAGCCCCGCGGGGGCGAGGGTGTCCCCCGCTGGCAGTTCGAACTGCCGCCCAAAGACATAGACGACTGGCACGCGGACTGTCATAACTTACACCAGCACCACGCCGCGACCCTGGATGTCTGCCTCGATCTCAGTAGCCGAGATAGCCTTGCCGAGTTCCTGAACCACGTTGCCCGTAGCGGATGGCGGCGTGGCGGTTGCGGCTCCCGGCGTCGTGCTGAGATAGTAGATTGACCCGAGCGTCAGCGCTGAGAGCCCCGTATTGATGGCACCGAAGTACACGGTGGCGTCGGCGGGGGATGTCACGTTGGCGAGCACATAGCCATCGGCTTCCTTACCGGCAGCCGTCGCATCGGCCTTGCGTACCTTCAGCGTACCAGCGTCGTTCCAGATATTAACGAAGTTTCCGGCAGTCAGGTTCTCGGATGCGGGGTGTAGCTTGACATCCGGGCCGACGCCAACCGGCATGACTGTTACATCAAGCCGCCCGGTAGCGTCGAGCGCAGGAATGTCGCCATCGTTACCTGCGCCAGCGGAGATAATAACGCCGGCGATCTCTTGTAAGCGTCCAGCGACTAAACGGATGAATGATTTGGCTGCCATGATCTGCTCCTTATAACGTGATTGCGGTGTCTATATCAACGAACAATGTATCAGTTGCGGTCGGGAACCCTACGCGCTGAACGAACCCGCTGGTCGGCGGGGTCTGGGTAAGTAGCCCAGTCAGTCCGACAAACACCGGAGTATCCAGCGCCCAGTTCCATGACGGCTCGTTAAGTTCCCCGTATGTACGGATGGATGCGGCTGCACCGATACCCGCCGCGCCGGTAGTGATGCCGAGCGTCTTATCACGATGCGTGAGAGTGCTGGAGTCTGCATAAATGACTCCGCCAACCGCGTCGGGCACAACCGCCCGATGCCCGCTAAGGGTGGCCGACGCTGTCTTGGATATGATGAACTCGCCCGGACTGCCCGGCGGGCCAGGCGGGCCGACTTCGCCCACTGAAACGATGTTGATCTCGGCGACGGTATCGACGACATGCACGTCTTCCTCGATCGTGACGACCTCGACATCGGGCGACTCGATGACTACCGGCGCGGAAGCGGTCTCGGTCAGTACGTCGATCTGCACGTCCGGGACTGCGACGATGTCGGGAGTGTCGACTATGAGGACTTCGAGTTCGTCGGTCATGTCAATATGTTATTTCATCAAGTACGAACACGTTGCCACTCAGCAGCTTGGTTACCACCGGCGTGGCATCTCCTGATACGAGCTCCAAGTCGAAAACACCTTCGCTGAATGTGTATGCCGCCGTGTCTGCGGCACTGATCGTCACCGTGATGGTGTGGTTCGTGTTGTCGAGCACGATGCCACCGCTCGGGCTGGTCAAGCTGACCAGAACCTCGGTACTAGACGCCGTCGCCCGTATCTTCATACGCGCCGTGAAGCTGGCCAGGCTGACCGGCGTGTAGCTTGCCAAATACCCACCGGATGTGTAGGTCGTGAAGTTCGAGCTGTCGACATCATTGAAACTGATCTGACTTGAACTGACGAACGTGACCTTATGGAAGTCGGTCGCGCGAGGTGGGTAGCTCTTGGCGTTGATTTGCCTCATGCCACCTGCGCTGACTACTGCGGCCCGCCAGCCCGAAACAAGGCCGTGACCTGCCGCAGTGACTACCGTTCCGGCGGCCTTGTTGATCGCGGTGATGGGCGTGAGGACGAACGGTGCCGCCTCCCATCGCAGGACGCGACTGAAGGTGGAACCCTTGGTAATCGTGATGTCAGTCATGGAGTATGTCCTTCATTCTATTCTATCATTCTTCGTCAAGTATGTCGCCGAACTCGCCGCGCATCCGGCGGCCAAGCAGCATCTGCGCCCGGCGGTCGAGCGGCACATCAGCCAGCATTATCGCCCGGCGAACCGCGCTGGCGTTGGGCAGGACGGGCATGTTGGGGTACTGCGCGTTCCACTTGCTCGCGAAGTCCATGATCTCGGCTTGCTTCTCGGTGTCGCCGGAGCGATATGCCTCAACCAGTTGCTTCTGCATGTCCTGACTGACTTGCGTATGGAACGCCTTGACCTGGATCACGATCGAGTTGTGGTCTTGCATGTTCGTGACCTTGGCCGACGACAGCCCGGTGAGTTGGAGCAGGCCGTCAAGTGTGGATACATCCGTAACCTTCTGCCCGCGAGAGTCCGAAGCGTACCCGCTGCTCAGTTGTTCTGCGCCCTTGACGAGGTTGCGTAGAGCGATCGGGCCGCCCGCCCGTATGGCGTCCGCGGCTTTCATCCAGTTACCAGTCGCCACACCACTCACGAACCCGCCGACGTTGCTCATGGTGTCCTGCACCATCGAGTACGGCGCACCAGCTATCTCAGACAGCACGCGACCCTCCGTTGCATCAGCCGCGCCGATCCGCGTTCCCGGCAGCAAGCCGCCGGATACTCGTGTTGCGATGCCGACGCCTGTGATCTCATTGACCATACCGCGCATCACGGCATCAGATAAATCAACAACACCGATCATCTCCGAAGCGGACTTGATCACGTTGCGCATGGCCCGGCGACTGTTGAATGGCGAGCCGAAGATACGCTGCGAGATCACATCCACGAGGTTCAGTATCTCTTCCGCGAACGGCAGCCCCTGTACGCCGGCCATGGCGGTAAGCCCGAGGAGCATATACACCGCGCTCTTGGGACTCTGCTTGTACATCAGCGCGGCGGCTTCGATAACGAACAGCGGGAACGACTTGAACTGGAACATCAACGCGCCGACCGGGTTGTTCATGATGCCAGGGCGGTTATTCACGTTGTAGTTGTTCTGGGTAGCATCCACCATCTCGCTGGAGAACCGGAACAGTTCCTGCCCCGCAAGTGCCCCTTTGGTACCATCCGCCTTGGCGAAGTTCTTATCCGATGCGATCTTGTACGCCGCCATGAACGACGCGAGGCGGTTGGTCTGTTCAGCGACGCGGAACGGGGTCATCCATGCTTCCGCCGCGCGCTGCATGTTACGGCTCTTGGAGTACAGCGTACCTTGCGAGATGCCGAGCATCATGTGGATCTCGGTATCGAAGATATGATCTGCCGCCGCGACGATAGCTGCGCGCATCTCCTTGGTGATACCGGCGGCGTCGAGCTTGGCTGCGATCTCGGCATCCGGGTTCTTCATCCTGTCCATATCACGCAGGATGTTGTAATACTGCCATGAATCCTTCCATGCCTTCAGTGATGTCGTAGTGGCGTTCAGGTAATCTGTGTGAATGGACAGCCGCGGTACCAGCAGCATGGGGATCGACAGCGTATTCACTGCGGCGCCGGACAGCGAGCCGCCGATGAAGTACATCACCCCGGCGGTACGCAGCCTGGTCGCCCACTCGCCCTGCCGGTTCGGTACCAACGTCGTGTCGGCCATCGCGTTGGCGCGATCCTTATAGAACCCGGACTGCGGGCCGTCCTGCTCCCACAAGTTGTTCGGTACGCCGTCCTCGCGCTTGCCGAAGGACTCGCCTATCGTGATGACAGGCTCGCTCGTCACAGAGTCGACATCAGCCACAACCTCGGCCCCATCCAGCGCCGCATCGAGCACTGGCGCGAAGCGGGCGTAGGCGATCTCGCTCGTCGTATTGACACCGAACTCATGCAGGACACGCATGCCGTCGGTAGAGTACCCGGCCAGCCCTTCGCGGTGCATCATCTGGGTGCGTACCAGTGACTCGGTGTTGGTCATGGCAACGACCAGCCGCTCACGCTCGGCTTGCGAGATGTCAATACCCTGGCGGCGCAGGGTGCCGAGGAACTGCTCCAACGACACACCGGTATCGCGTTCGTTCTTGCTGCGACGGCCGAGTTCAACCTTCAGGGCTACGCCGGAACGCTCGATCTCCTTCGCGTAGATGGCAGCGGCTTCGTTCGCGGCGCTCTGGGAACTGAAGAACTCCAGGCTCGCCTTGGGGCGGGAACCGTCGGGGGTCTCCATGAACACAGCCACACTGTAGTCGCCGTAGCGGCGCAAGGGAACGTAGCCCTTATCAAGAAGGGCGTCCATCTGTTCCTGCCGACGGGCCAGCCACTTATCATACGCGCCCTCACTCGTGAGTTGCAGCTTGCGCGTTGCCTTCTGGCTCTCGAACTGGCGCTTCAACACACCGGCGATCATGCCAGTGGCTTGGTTGTAGAGCGCCGTCTGTGCGGTGGTCAGGGGGCGCAACAGTTCAGCAAGTTCCTGCGACGAAGCCGAGTACCCATTCACCGTGCGCTTGAGCATCACGTCGAACGTAGCCTTGCGGTCGGCGTCTGATGCCTTGTACCAGCCGGGGAGCTTTTCACGCACCAGTTGTTCGCTGAGTATTTTGCGATACCGACTGTAGGTGTTGAACGCCTGATAGACGTTCTTGAACCCCTTGGATGAGGCGGAGATGAAGTTCGGCGTGGACATCTGGTTCGTCCACCAGCGGCCCAGCCCGCCGGCGATGTCGTCCTTGGCGATGCCAAACAGTCGCGCCCACACATCGCGCGGGGCATCAGCCGTCTCGATGTACTTCGCCCACTGCTCGTTCGTCTGCATGGCTTCGAGTTGCCCCTCTTGGTAGAGGTTGGCCTTTTCGACGGCGGCTTTGGAGAACAGGGGCAGCCCGTTCGCCGCGTGTTCGGCCATGGTGGGGGTCAGGGTGAAGCCGGGTTGGGTGCTTGTGGTGTCCTTAGCCTTGACAATAGTTGCATCGCGCCCGCGAGAGCGTAAATCAGCGACTTCCAGTTCGGCAATTTCCAAGGTGCCCACACGATTTACAACGCGGTCTCCGACGCGAATCTCGTAGGGCCACACTTCGTCTGGGGCACCTACTTTTGCTGAGAAGTCTCCCTTTTGGTCGATGGATATTTCCTCCACCTTCCCCCCACCCAGTTTCTTCAACACATCATTGGCGACACTCGGGACGATCTTGTCGTAGTAGCCCTTCATACCTTCGCCGCCGACTTTGAGGTCGAGGCCTTCAAGCGTTCGGCTTTCACGGCCGCGGTAGGACTTGCCCTCGCCATCGATGATCTTCTGCGCCACCTCTTTGCCGACAACATCAGGAAGCTCGGCAGCAGAGAAAGTGCCGGGATTGTGACCGCCGCCATTGTTGTCTGTGAAAGCGATCTCGTACTTGTCGCCGCGCTTGATGTAGTCGATTTCCTTGATCTGCTTGCTCAAGTCATACCGTTCCGCCTGTTGCTCGCCCGTCGTCCAGGCGATCTTGTCGAAGCCGTTCTCTGCGGCGTAGCGGATCATCCGCTTCAGGGCCAGCGCGGTCCAGGCTTCGGTCTTGGTGACGAAGGGGGCGGCGGGTATTTTTCCTTCCTCCTTGGCTGCTGCGACTGCATAACTCTCTTTGTAGTATTTCCCCACTTCTTTACCTTGCGCGTCTCGCACCACCCATGCCGGGGCATTCTTTTCTATGCCGAGTGCTTCAGCCTCATGCGCAGCCCACCCGCCATCTTCGCGCTTCTCGATCTTGGTCTGTCCAGAAAAACCCTCCTTCCGCCCCTTCTGCGCCCAGTCGGATTGAAGTTCCTCAAGGAACAACACGCGCTTGCCCTCGGCATCAGTGCGCTCGTTGAAGCGGACATGGGCAAGAATGTTGGGCTGGTCGTAGTGGGAGGATTTGAATGCAGTCGTGTGAATACTGGATGCACCTCTGAATCGCGTATCCAGTTCGGTGAATCTAGCCTGTTTCTCCCTCATTAAAGGGTCTTCGGTACCGGCATACTGAAGGTATTCATGCAGGCTATCGCGCTCGGCCTTTTCGGTAGTAGTAAGCGGCTCGTTTTTGAATGGTAGAGTCAGAAGCAGTTCCCGGTAGTTCTCGCCGCCGGGGAGTTGGTAGGAGGAGAATTTGGTTTCGTTTCTTAGTGCGGCTGCATCGCGCGCTGTTAACTCACGAAGCCTAGCAATATCTGATTCTGATAATGTACTAAGGCCAGCGTCGTATTCTTCGCGGAGCATCCGTAATTCATCGGCTTCATTTGGCGGCAATGCAGCTTTTTCTCCGAGCCCCCCCAACACCACCTCCTGAACCTGCACCCCGTTCTCGCCAAGGAACGCCATAACCTGATCCTTGGTGACCTTGCCTTGCTGGAGGTCGAGCCAGTCGTTCAGCCCGGTGGCTTCAATTTCGGCCTGCTTGGCTGCGCCCTTGGCGATCAGTCCCTTGATCTGATCCTTCCAGCCTTGCGCGCTGGCCTGCTTGCTGACGATGCCTGCGACGGCTTCGGTCAGCATGGAGCGGTACCATCCTTGCTCACCTGCGCGCGACTCCATCGCCACACGTTCACCCGGATCAACCATCTGCCGTTCCGCGAACTGACCGCGATCCAGCGCAGTGAACACGTCCTCGATCGACTGGAACCCCAACCCCTTGACCGCGTTGCTGATGCGCTCGAAGAACTGCTGGAGCTTCTGCCAGATCCGTGCGAGGTGTCCTTCGGCTTTCAGCTCACCCCGACGCCAGAACTCGAAGCCGTAGGCCCGCGCTTCGGCCGACTTGCTCGTTACCTCATCGGTCACGTTGGTGCCGTTCTCGCGGTCGTACTGCTGGAGCTTGGCCTTCAGCGCCTCGAACAGCGGCTTGCCGGGCTTCATGGCGTTCTTGACAATCGCCTTCTCGGACGTTGACAATAGCCAGTCCTCTGCGAAGTGGTAGCCCTCATGGTCGGCGACGCTCAAGCCTTCCTTGGCGTTGAGCGCCATGCTGATCGCCGCCTTGTACGGGCCGACGCGGGTGTAGGAACCGATGGCGCCACCTGGCTCGGCGGAGAACGTCATCACTTTCAACTCAGGGCGATCGCCAATCAACTGTGCCAGGCGCGTGCGCAGGGCCATGCCCTTCTGGCGCATAACAGCACTATATGCGTCCATTGCGGCTGATTGCGCCTCTTGTGGAAGGGTTTCAAACTCTTCTTGCGTTAGGGCGGCGCGGGAAGTTCCTGCTGTCGACTGCTGCGTTCCCTCTACCATCTTGGTAATGTGGTCAATGACCTCGCCCTTCGCCGATGCGCCGAGCATGCCCTCTATGCGCTTTTTGACTTCCACCTGAATGAACGTAGGCCGTAGGTTGGCGGGCATCACGGCTGCCTCGCTCGTAATATCGGTGATGGCCTTGTCAATCTGCTCTGCGTGCGCGATCTTCTGCTTCTCTGGTATCTTCTTCGCAGCGATGACTTCGGCAAGATACCCGCGTAGGTCGGTCGCCAATGGGGCAGGGATTGCCGTAGCCCCCTTGCCTCTGTATCCGGTGATCTTCGCTTGGCTCGCGAGTGACTTCTTCAGCCCCGCTATGGTCTTGTCTGCCGCAGCGATGCCCTTCTCCTCAATCAACTTGACAAGCTCGTCTTCGGTTTGGTTGAGCGAGGTTACGCCTGTCTGGTCAATCAGCGCCCGGACCTCTCTGGCCTTCTTCCTCGCTATGCCCGGCTGCGCTGGAGTGGGGGCAGGCGCGGATGTCTGCAAGGCTTCGAGCCCGCCGACCGTATCAGTTGCTGGCGCAGTTACCCCACCAGTTTGTGTTTTGTTGGGTAACGCGCCCGCCGCGATACGCGCGCCTTCTACTGCGCGGGCTGTGGTTGTCTGCGTGCGTTCGGTTTTCTGCGCGTTGGCGGCGACCTCCGCTTGCTTGGCGTCAGCGGCCACTCCATACGATATCCCAATGCCAACCTGCTTCTCTGTCGTGCCATCAGGCTTCTTGACTTCAACGGTCGTGTTTGCCAAGCGCTGCTGGACTTCTTTTCCGTATGCTTCGAGCGCGGCCGGGTCGGTATGCGTGGCCAGGAACTCATCGCCTGATCTATGGAATGCGTTGATACCCATCTCCTGCGCAACCGCAGCCTTGACATCACCCACCGTGCGAAGTATCTGGTCGGCACCATCATGCCCATACTTCGTGTTGAGTGCCTTGAGTCCATCCACATCGCTGTAGAGTACCTGTGCATCAGGCGTCGCGGCGACTTGCTCATCGAACGCTCGTTTGTTCGGGAGCCCTGTCAGATCGCTCGTGTACGCCTTCTGCTGGAGTTCCGACAATGCCGTAGCCCGTTCCTCCGGCGTCATCGCCTCGAATCTTGTCCGCAAGTCCATATTAGTACGGCGTTCTGTAGGGGGTATTTGTTCAGAAGTACCGAGGGTTTGTACCGGTGCCGTACCTTGCATTTCGGCAGTCTGACTTCCAATCTGCGCGGTTAAATCGGCTACGGCGGTGCGGGCGGCGAATAGTTGGCCGCCTACATCCTCGATCTTGGCCTTCGCTTTTTTGACTTGCTCGGCCAATGCCTTCTTCTCTTTGGTAATCTCGCTCTTGGTGCGCCGCTGTCCGAGTTCCAGCTTAGACTCGGCATTCAGCGCCTCGCGCTTGGCGACGAGGGCATCGTGCTCCTGCTGTGCCTGCGCGACAGCCAGTTCGAGTGTGGCAAGGTTGGCCGTTGCGGCGGCGTGGCGGGCGGTGAGGTCGGCGTGGACGGCTTCCGGGGTGGGTGACACAGGTTCGGGCTGCACCTGTTCTGGGGCAGTAGCCACCGAAGAACTGATTTCAGGTGCGCGCTCTATGGGGGCCGTGGCCCCACGGAACCCGCCTACCGGCCCGCCTATCGCCGTGCCAGCAATGAGCCCGGTCAGCGTGGAGTTGATGTAATCTGACACGGCTTCCGGTCCGGTGAGATCCTTCCCAGCGGCGAGCCGCTCGATAAAGGTCTGTGTGAGTTCTTGCGCGCCTTCCGCCCCACCAACCTTGGCACCTGTGGTTACGGCTCCGCGCGCGGCGGCGCCCAACGCTGCCTTCGTACCAGCCTTGCGGGTCACTGCTCCGGCGGCGGGCATGAGTGCGCGCACGGCGGTAGGTAAGGTGAGGAAATCGATCGCTGCTGCGCCTGCGCCACCGGCAACTGAACGCAGTGCGGGGTTCTCCACACCCGTTTCGAGCGCTTCAGGATAGATGCTACCTGCTTCAATGGCAAAATCAGGCGCGACAGCACCGACCAGCGCGCCAGTCTTGACTGCGGGGGCAGTCGCTCCGAGGGCACGGGCTGCGAGTGTGGCTGCTGTCTTCCGTGCAGCCAAGGCACCAACTCCTGCGCCAACGCCGCCACCAACCGCCATGGTTGCAAGCGATGGACCAGCGGAGCCTGCACTATATTTGAGAAACTCTCCCAGCCGGGTAGGGTCGGCTACCACATCTTCATAGGTGATCGCACCTTGGGCGGCGATCTCGTTCTGCGCCGCGACGTTCTCTAGCGCGGCCTGTTCGAGGCCAGTAGCGATCTGCGCAGCGGGCGCAGGGAGGACATTCGCGGCGCCGCGGGCGGCCAACGCACCGAAGCCATAGGCGGCAGACTTGACCCCGGCCGTTCCAGCCTTGACGCCTCGCTTGAAGGGGCCTGGCGGTTCTGGCGGTGGGGGGCCATATGTCACAGCAGGAAGTAGATCAAGCCCCTCGGCCGGGCCGGCAGGAGCAGTTCCGCTTATAGCTTGGCGTAGATCGAGCCCCACATCAGGAGCGGTCTGTGTGGCCATAAATTAGTCCGTTACCGTTATGCCTTGTTCTGCCGCCATAGATCGAAGTTGCGCCGGCGTCAGTGTCTGTCCCTTTGACTTTGCATAGGTCTGGAGTTCCGCAATCGTCGCGCGTGGTAATTGTTTGATTGGCACTTGGGCCAGTTTGCCAGCTTGAGCACCCACTCCATATCCGGCCTTCATATCTGTAGGTTGGAGATATTGGGGAAATGTCATCTTCTCCTCGGCAGGTGCTGCCAATTTCGACAGTATCAACCGGCGCTTCTCTGGGTCTTTTTCCGCCGCTGCCAAGCGGTTCAGCTCGTTAAGGTTCGCGGTCTCGGCCTGCGTCTTCAGGAACTCTGGCATGGCCAGCTCGGTCTCTCGCGCAGCCTTCTCTTGGCCTGCGAGGCGTTTCTGATTCATAGCGGCACCGAAGAAGGAGGCGAGCGACCCCGGTGCCGCGCGGTTGACGAACTGTTCTGGCCGGGCGCCGGGGCCGGTTGCTGCCGGCGCTACTGGGGTAGATAGCGCCTGAAGGTTCTGCGCACCCATGGCTTCCTCTTCCGGCTGGATTGGGTACACATTATCGATGAGTTTCGTAGGCGGCGCAGCAGGGGCAACCGGTGCAGATGAGACGCGTTCATAGGGCGATCTAGGATCAAGCCCGAGCGCGCCTTTCGCCGTGCTTATGAGCTTCTCGCCGCCAAAGTACCCCGCTGCGCCACCCACAAAGGCGCCGGCGGGGAGGGTGAACGCTGTGGCTGGCGTACCGAACCCTAGCATTGTGCCAACCTTGGCGCCAAGGGTCGCACCGATCCCCGCAGATGCGAGCTTGCCTGCCCCTGTAGCAGTTTGTTCCGCCACATCAGCCCCGCTCGCGTTCGGGTCGAGCGCAACCGCGCCCACTTTTCCTGCCTCAATGATCGGGGCCGCAGCAGTAGCGACCCGGCCTGTAGCACCTAATACTTTCCCCGCAGTGGGGGATATATTGGGCAGCGATATCTTTTTGCCTGGCGATGCCCACCAGTTAGCCGCGCCTGTGCCGGGGGCCTTGGGTGCGGTCTTGCCCAGCCCAGTCAGCATCGCGGCCTTGCGCCGGGCTTCTATGTCAGCGATAGCCGCAGAAGTCTTGGGGCCGAATCTTGAGGCGGACTGGGGGATGGCGCTTCCTGCGCCTCGGCTCCACGCTTCAATGTCGGCTACTGATATGGGTGTCGCCATGATTGTTCCTTTATGCAGATGTCGTCGAAACCGACAACGTATTGATCGTGGACATCAGCGCGGTGAGGATCGCGTAGAACTTCTCACTTGCGTAGTGTGTGCCTTCGGTCTTGAACTTGAGTGCTTCGACCGTGGCAGCGAGCTTCGCCTTCGCAGTCTCGATCGCCAAATTACTAATCTGGATGTTCTGTTGCGTCGTTGATTTGATCACTTCTTGTTGGAGACCGGCCTTGCCGAGTGCGCCGTCATTCAGCATCCGAACCCCGCCGACTGCGGCGTTGTAATAATCGACCTGTAACCGCCCGGACTGAACCTGGCGATCCACATCAGCCTTGTACTGTTCCAACTGGCCTTGATATGTCGCGAGCTGCACGCGGGCTTGCTCAGTCTCGGACTGGAGCCTACCGAGCTGGATATCAGATTTGATCTTGGCCGCGTCAGTTTGGCCGACGAACGCACGAACCTGTGCTTCAAACGCTTGCACTTTGGCGGTCTCGCCTTCGATCTGCGAACGGTACATGCCGAACTCGGCGACCTTGCCTTGCACTTGTGAAGTGTAGGCATCTACTTGCGCACGGAAGGCTTCGAGCTTGGTACGCTCGATGTTGGCCTGTATCTGTGCAGCTTCCATCTTAACCTTGAAGATGTCGACAGAAACCTCGATGCCCTTCAGTTGGGCGAGGTAGGTATCGACCAGCGTCTTCTGCATCTGTGACTCGACGTTCTTGGCCTCGACCTCGGTGCGATAAATCTCAGCCTTGGCCAGTTCGCCTCGGATGCGGTCGGCGAAGGCTTCGGCCTCCGCGCGGTACGCCGACACGCGGGCGGTGTAGCGGGCAACCAGCGCGTTGAATATGGTGACAGACATCTCCACCGTCAGGCGGGCCACGTTGAGCGCGCGTTCCTGCACGGAGTTGTGGAAGTTGATCAGGACTGTTTCCAGATCCTTGACTTCGCGGATCGTGAATTGCCGGTTCTCGACGTAGAGTTTGCTGCGCTCCAGGGTGATATCGCGCGACGCCGCCGATACCTTATTCTGCATATCCTGATAGGCGCTATCCACAAAAAGAGATAATTCCCCCGGCGGGAGCGGGAACCCACGCGCGGCCATAGCACGGCCAGCGTCATCGATGCGCGACATCATGACCTCGATCTCGCGGTCGCGTGTCCGGTTGAACAGCGCGATCTCGTCGGCAGTCTCGATGCCATATCCGCCGTTAGTCAAGTTATCCAACAGCTTCGCTTTCAGGGGGTCGAGCAGCGTGGAGGAGTATGCGGCTTCGGCGAACGTGAACTGCGCGGTAGGCGCGGTCAGGTCATCGGTCGGGAGCGAAGAAGTGAAGGTCGGTAAGTCGATCGACGGCGGGGTAGGCAGTGACAACGCGGCGAAAGTCGGCACCGTCGGGAGATTCACCAGCGGGGCGGTCGGGATGTCAGGAGAGTCAAATGCGGGTGCCGCGCCGGGCGAAGCTGGGAGCGCGGAACTGGGGGCTGTCGGGAATGCAAGTGTCGGTGCAACAGCGGTCAAATCAGGAGCTGTGACATCCGTGATAGTGGAGAAGGACGCCGTGGGGGCGGACGGCGGCGCGGCTGATACAACTGTGACATTCGGGGTGAATCCAGGGAGATATGTCGGGAATGATACTTCGGGGACAGATGCGTAGTCGTACCCATCCGCCAAAATGTTATCGATATTGAACCCGTCGGAGAACTCGACATTCGTGATCGACAGCAAGGAATCGAGATACCCTTGCGCTTGGGCCGTAAAGTCCGAGACCGTCGCCTGTTGCGCATCAAGATCGTCAGCAAATGCCATATCACAAAGCTCCTTTGGCCTATATACTTATTGTATCACGTACCTGCGATCCTGTAGGGGGTAAGAAAGATGGGTGCGCTATAAATCACTCCATCCGTGTATACCCCCTTCAGCGCAATCGGGAATGGGTCGCCCGCCTGTTGCCATACTTCGGGGGCCGCAGGCTGCTGTAGCATGCCGTCCCCCCACTTGTACGGCCATGACGCGCCGAACAAAACCTTATCGGTACTGAGCACGTCGGGCGAAATGTCGTATTTGTATATCCTCTCGAACCCCGTTTCACTGCGTGGAGCCAATGGGAGTTTGGTGGTCGCCCCCCCATGCGAGGGCACGAGCGGGTACGAGGCTACGCCGAGCTGCAACAACTCAGGGAGGTCATTTGCCAGATACGATGCCAAGTCCGCGCCGCTCAATGCCGGGTCGTACCCATAGGAAAACGATACAGGCGCCATATCTATTGTGGCCTTAACGTTCAGCACCTGTGTTGGATCATTTGGCTCAGTGATAATCTCCGTACCCCCAGCATCCGTGACGTGCCCGACATATAGCCTGCGCCCGAGGTTCGTATCCCATGTGAATGGCTTTTCGCTGGCAAGACTAAGTATGGGCCAGCGGGGGTCGATGTACAGCGGCTCGCTGTTCACTGGTAATACTGTTACTTCAAATGTACTATAACTAGGCTGCCCTAGCCCGCCTGACTCACTAGCGCTCGCGTCATAATACTCAGCCTCTTCACCCGCCGCGCCATTCAGCACATAATGCTGCTTAACGGTGGCCGAATCAGTGCTTACTGTCTGGAACCCTGATTCGCTTGTAGTAGTATAGTACCCCTGGTCAAATGTGACTGAACCAGGCTGGTCATACCAATATCGCAAGTCTAGCCCGTTATAGGTGAGTATCGATAGATTTGGTGGGGCATGAATAATGTCGAATTGAAGGTAGGTAACATCGGGGAAAGGAAGGTGACACTCGCAGATTTTTTCGCCCTGGTACCCTACCCGTCTAGTTTTCTGGATTGAATGTATCCAATAGAAGAATATGCTGAACCCCCGGTCGTCCCCATATAATAGCTCCCCGAATCCCGGCCCCCATCCAGCGACTCTTCCGATGTTCGTCTCTGTCACCACGCTCGTGGGCGGACTGTTGGGGTAATAGGTTATTACCGTCTCTGTGAGCACGCAATCGGTACTTAGCCCATGTGCTATATACCATGCAACATCGGCTGCGTATTGTGCTTCGGCACTCCCGCCGCTATAAATACTATTGGTTGTGCTGTATGAACGGTCGGCTTTCGGCAGCGATGTATAGTACCCTGTGATGTATCGGTGGGCGTTTATATACTTCGCGTTAACTGGGGCGGACATTGTCGTCGTGTGTCTATGCGCCACGCGAACGGATCGCGCGGAACACAACGTACTATCACTTGCCCAGTCTACGCAGGGCAACAAGTCACTGTACGTTTTCTCTGTGGTATTTGTCGTCGAAGTTCCGGGTTCGGGGGATGTGAAGTCCTGCTTCTCCCCATACCAATCCTGGATGTACGATTCGTTGTAACTCCATGCGGTCTGGGTACCGCTCGGTTCTTTGAACAGCCGCGTGGCGCCCACTGTCGTGGTGGATACTGGAATGAGCATGGGTTCCGCTGGACCGCTGACCGTCGTTGTCGTCTGCTGCGTAAATGATGGTTCTGCGCCTGCATCGGTACTACGCACCAGCACGAGTGTAACTGGTGATGTGGGTGTTGCCGCAGGGATATCCACGGTGAATGCGCCATTCCAGCGATGCTCGCTTGATGGGTGATTTACTGTCGGCTCGGGTGCGTCATCCGTACTGGTGACTCCATACATCACCAGCTGCGCACCATCAGGGCTGAATTTTCCATAACACGCGTAGGCGGGCGGGGCTGGAGGCGGAACCCCGCCTTCCTCTGCGATCAGGAACCCGCTGATCTGTGCCCCGCCAAACCATGTCGCGACGCCCGTAGGGAGCACCAACGGGCAACTAATGAGACTCGGAGCAGCGGGGTTCGCTGGATTCCCTGCGTCCCGATTCGCTCCTGTTGGGAAGCTCCTGAACCGCAACACAAGATTGCTGATCGCGTATCCGCCGCCTGCCGCCAACACATCCCCCCACAGGCTGATCAGCACGCGCAATGGCACGCCCGCATGGTCAGGTTCATGCCGCACCATATTACACAGTGCGGGTACATTGTCTGCGAGTAGCGATCCATTCACCCAAACGCCGTATGCCAGCTTCACCCCGCTGATGCCGAGCGCGCCCGCTGCCGATCCGCCATCTATAGCACTCTGGTAGGCGTAGGGGGTGGTGCCCGCCAGTACCGCTGACTGTGCAGGAGGCGTAGTACATTCCGCCCCCTCTCCGGCCCATGTCGGCGGCGAAGCAGATGGGCCAAACAGGTCCAGCCAATATTGCGCGCTGGTGGCGTATCGTCCCCCCTGCCACCAACTCACAACAGTCGCTCCGTCCGCGCTCTGCCAGCTAGTATCACCTGGGTGGTCTTCTAGCTTATAGGCCCCTGGATGGATCGCCGCTATTGTGGGGGTGTCTGCGGAACTCGCCCGATACATATTCGCGCCTGGCTTCTCAGCTACCGTCTCAGGGTCTCGGTTGGTAACCAGGGCTGCGGCCTCAGGCGACCCCAATGTTATCGCTGCGGGCGGATCACCGACAGCCTCAGCATCGGACATCACGAACCCCATCGACAGTTGCGCATATTCTGCCGGCACGGTAGCCAGTGCGATGCTGCTAGTGTCGAGTACAGTCTTGGAATCCCCATCCTTGGTGATGATGAAATTTATTATGTAATTCGGGTCTATTATAGATTTGGCTACGCGAAACAGTTTCTTGTATCTCGCCAGTCGATCAGCCATCTTTGTGCTGCCGTGAGCGATAAGTGCAGCAGCCATGTGTTGTGCGCTGCGCAATACGAATTTTATGCGCATATGCTACATCACCCGGCGGCGGAGACTGCTCACTTGAACGAGGATGTCGTTTATGTCGAAGTCCGCGCCATCGACATTGGTAACCGTGAACTGCCACAGCCTACTGCGCGGGCCTTTGCCGATTGGCACGCGCCTCTGCTGGATACCCGTGACCCCATTGTAGGGGAGCGCGTAAGTGCGCGTGCCGCCCTCGGTAGTGATGGTCGAGAAGTGCAGATCACCGGTAGTCTTACACCCAACATAGATGCGCGGTACGCGCTTGTGGAAGGAAGACTCGAAGCTGTCTTGTCCGGTCGTGATCGTGGCATCGATCGCGGTGCTGTTGTCCGCATTTTGTGTGCCTAGTTCGGACACTCCTGCTGCACTGGCACCCAAGACCTTACCATTGAAGACTGCGTAACTATTGAACTCAAAGTTGTCATATTCGGTAAGCGCCCCCTTGCGCAAATTCAACGCCCACGTCCGGTATGCAGCCGCGAGCGCGGACTGCAACACCGCGTTGATCTGTGGCACCGGCGCAGTGCATGCGAACGTGATGGTGTAGGCAGGATGGCCGCTCGCCTCCATGATGGGCGTGGCAGCCTGGGCGAGCATTGTCGCGACTTCGCCGGTCAGTATCTGAGCATCGAGTACAGGGGGTCTAGCAGCAAGAACTGCTTCAAATATCCGTCCGGCGGCGAGTGCGGCGCTGAGTTGCGGCAGCGCGGCAGTGTTGGCTGCGGTGATGACCGCCGGATTGTCAGTGGTTGCGGAGAGTATCGGGGTCGTGGCCCCGGCAGTCACCGTGATTATACTCCCGGCATATGCGACTGCGTTCATGATAGGTATTGGTGCCGACAACATCATGTCCTTGGTGCCGATTTCGAGCGTCGGCATGGGGGCCGACTCGGCGAACGTGATTACTTCGCCCGCGCTGCCCGCTGACGCCATTGTAGGCGGCGGCGCAGATATGGCTACAGGGAATACGTTCTCCAAGAATTCCGCCGCCAGTACGGGGGGCAGGAGACGTATCGCGGCGATCCCTACTTGCCCCAACAACACAGAAAACGCCGTCGCGGGGATGGGGGCGGTTGCCGCTACGCTCCCTGTTTCCCCCGTGAGTCCGGCGATGGATGTTGTCGGGGTGGGGAATGTGAGCGCTACTTCAGGGTCCAGCAGCGGGGTCGCTTCGGCGGTAGGCGCCAGGAAAGGGGCGGCGTACCGCGCGGTACCTTTGGTGATGCGCAGATCATCTATCCATCCAGGGAAGTAATACTCGGCGCCTGAAACAGTCCAGCCGCCGACTGTGACTGCATTCGCATTATCCGCCGCAGTCTGCGCCAGTGCTGTCAGTGCGGTAACAGGAACGCCATTCACAAACAAAACAGTGCTACCTGCGGTTCTAACCCATGCGAGGTGGTACCACGTATTCAGCGCGAACGCGTAGCTGCCGGTGACATAGTTCCACTGCGTATCGTAAATGCCTAGCCCGACAGTCGTCCACGACGAAGCCGTCCCCTGTACGAATGCTTGCCAGGACGCGGACTTGCTGACTATGTTACCAATGTAGGCCCCGCTGAAATCCGCAGAATACCCACTCAGACGAATCTGCGCTTCTATCGTGAAATCGTCCGCACCAAACTCGAACTCGTTGGAGTCGGCAATAGATAGATAGTCACCCGCGCCATCAAACAGACCACTCGCGGTGCCGAATTTCTTCTGTGCGGTATCAACCTGTGCATTACCACTCGGGGTGACTGTATGCTGTTCAACATCGGAGAACGTCGTACTCGCATCCGTACCATTCATGTTCAGCAGGAGCACAGTTCCTGCAACAGGGTGCGCTTCAGTCGGCACAGAGAACGCCGCGGTGTACCGCCCTACCCCTTTAGTAATGCGGACATCGTCGATATACCCATTGAAATATGATATTGGGTCGTCAGTCGCTCCGACGCGGAGCGTAGCGGTGCCTACGAAGCAGTTTGTAGTGTTGGCGGCCGATGCTGCCACTGCCCCATCAATGAATAGATATATCGTGCCCGCCGAACGTGATGCTGCAATGTGATACCAAACGCCCAATGTGGGCTGCCATGTGGCCTCAACCGCGACTGTGGTACTCCCGGATGTACCTGCTGTCGATAGCGGCACCCGCAGGGAATACACGCCTGCCTGATTGATCAGACTGATGCCCCACGAACGCTGGTCCGCTGCCAGATTGTACCTATTGACGAGATACATAGAGTTTCCGGCTGTCGGCAAGGCCGCGAAGTTAACCCATGCCTCAACCGTGAAATCCCCGGCGCCGAACTGGAAGTCAGCATGATTCGCTGTTGTGAGCGAGCTGGACCCATTAAAGTATCCACTGGCTGTGCCGAATTTCTTTGTGGCGGTCTTCGTTACTGTTGTTCCACTGCGCGTGACAGATTTCGCCCGCGCCGAATCCGTGAATGTTGTGCCATCGTCCCCACCGTCGAGAGGTAAGAGTAATCCCGTTGCGCCTAAGTATGGGTCAAAAACTGGCATGATCTAATTCCTCGCAGTCAAATATAAACGGGGCACATATGCTCGATACGTGCCCCGCAAGAACAGGCCCATACCGGGCATATGTTCAATTCATTACGCAGCCGGCACCGTGAAGCTGAACGTGCTTAGCGTCTGGGTCGCACCGCTGGTGATGGTTGTTGAGCTCATGTTCATGTTGGCACCAGAGGTCGCGATGTTACCATCCATGCGCAAGAACACCGCGCTGGAATCCAGCGACCCCGCATCAGCCACGGACCCCTTATATCTGAACCAGCCTGCCGTGCCGGTGGCAACCGCCACGCCCGACCACGTCTGCGTCGAGTCCTTGGTGATTACACCGGCAGCGGCGTTGTAGTCGAGCCGCAGTCCATTCACCGCAGCCACTCCGACAACCGACCCGCCGGTACCTGAGCCGAACGTCGTGCTGGTCACCGCGGTCGTGGTTGTGGTGGAAGTGAACGTGAGCGTCCCGCCATTCAGCGTGGTGCCGAAGCCTGGATGCGCAGTCAGGGTAATCACCCCACTCGCGCCGGTCGAAGATGCTACAACCAGCTTGTTTGCGGGGTTGCGGTTGATCTTGAGCGCGACAGCCGTGGCCATCGTATTGTTGTCGCCCGTATGGGTAACTGCACCACCGAGGATGTCGATCCCCATCAGCGTGCAGGTGTCGACCGTTCCACTCGTGGTGCCAGAGATAGTCAGAACCCCTGTGCCCCGCACCTCATCGGTCTTGGCTCCCGCGCTGGAGGTGATGGTAGCGAGCAGCGTGCCGGTAACAGCGAGGTCCGGCGTAGCGGGCTGCGTTCCAGTGTAAATTTCGATAGCCCCGTCGTCGAGACAATCCTTCCACGACCCGTTAGCGGCGACTGCATTCTGAAGTGCTGGAGAGAAACGAAGGGCCATGATTGTTACTCCTTAAAAGATATGTTTTGGGGTACTACTCCATTGTATCACGCAGCGACATTACCGGCGGTCTCTGCGCCTTGCATTGTCACGAGAAACTGTGTTATCCCGCGATGCCGCCGGACGATCGATGCCCCGGTGTCCATCGATGGGTATGCGAACCTGGATTCCGTTGCGTTCATCAGCCGCCCGCCAGGGAAGCCGACGCACAGCCCACGTTTCGATGCGAACAGTGCAGCAATCTCGCCAGTGCCCTGGCCGTCACCGACAACTCCGGCGTCCGCGAACCAGAGCGTTCCCGGTATCACACCGTAGTCAGCCGCAGGCTTATAGTCCCATGTTTCCGGGGTATCCCCCGCAAGCCAACCAATCTGCCCATCAAGCCCGATCCACACGCCGCCCTTGACCGGCGCGACCATGGTGATGCGCCCGAGGAACGGCAACGCCTTGCGGTAATCGAACAGTTCAGGCGCGTAGGGTTCGCTTGGGTACAGCCGTGAGTCCTTGGCGACCAGCATGTACCCGTTCTGGTACGCGATGTGATCGCCGGTGGGCGGCGGCTGGAGGAACTGGGTCAGCAGCGGGGATGCCCCCATTCGCTGTTCGCGAATCACGAATGTTGTGTCTGCGTTCAGGATCACCCCAACGCGGTAGAGGGTCTCGCCGCCGGTCGGCGACACATAAATGACCTTGTGGGCCACGTCTATGTCGGACGACACGGGAATCGCGGATAGGGCGATGCCGCCGGTGGCGGCGAGGGTGATGGTTCCTGCGCGCCCGGTCCCGCTCTCCTGGCCGTCTTCGCGTAGATAAGTTACGGCGTATTGGTACTCGCCGGCAGGGAGCGTGCCGCCGGTGGTGGTCGCAACCGGGACACCCGGCACAGCGAGCCCCCACGAATGGTCGGCGGCATCGCGGACACATCCCTTCTCTACCCCATTGGAATAGAACACGCGATCTCCTACGGCGGCGTAGGAGAGGCGGCGGGCGGCGGTCAGCCCGGTACGCAGGATGATGGTGCTATAGTCCGGCAGGACTTGCTTGAGGGCATTGCTGCCGACACCAAGGCAGATGGAACCAGAGGCCCACAGCGCCCGATCTATGGCTGAAGTCACTGGGGCGCTATATCCTTTCCTACGGCTGATCGCTAGGCTGTCATCGATATCAACGTTCAGGGCCGCAACGAGATCCTCGCGGCCGAAGTTATCGGCTGTGACGTTGTTGCGCAGCCCGAGGAACTGGTCGAATACTTCCAGTCCTTCTTTCGGGTCGACAGAGGCGGCATACATTACCACACCGCCGCAGTTGAACTGGAAAACTCCCAGCGGTTGCTACCCATCTCAGCGCGGATGCGCTCTTGGCGAGCCTGGCGCACGACTTCATCGAAGGCAGCGAGTAGGCGGCGCCCTTCTACTTTCTGGTCCGCGTCCACCAAAGGAAGCGTAAGTGCCTTACCTGCGGCAAACTCGCAGATCGCGACGTGAAATTCATCTCCTACTTCCGGCGCGCCGTCGGGGGTATCCACTGAAAGATAAGTGATTGGTTTGCGCGCAACCTTGAGCGAAACCTTGAGGCCGTTCTGTGTTGAGGTAGGCGGCGGGAACACGCGCAAGGTTCGCGTGCCCGCGTCGGTAGCGAACGCCAGCGGGGCGCCAGATAACGTTGCTGACCCGCCAGCTAGGCTCGCTCGCGTCCCGAGTTCGACTGCATTGAAGGCATCGGCCGGGTATGGGGTTACGAGGCTTGTGTCGCGAATCTGCGCATCGTCCGCGCGGCCGAGGACAGCAGTCTGGGTTGAAGGTGTGGCATCAAACACGCGGAGGATTGAGGCATGCAGCGGGTAGAGTATCTTCCCTGTAGCGAGCGTGATCACGCCAGATGGCGCGACTCCATATTCGATGATGGCCCAACTTCTCCGACAAAGGATGTTCTGGGCCTCATTGAACATGCGGGTGAGATATTCATCCGACCACAAGTTATCTGAGTCGCCCTCGATCAATTCGGTACGGTCGTCAAGGAACTGACCCGCCGTGTATTCCAGCATCTCCGCGAGATTCACGGCGGACTCCTTACGCCGCTTGCGCGGTCTCGCGTTGTGCCTTCTCGATCTGTTGGGCCTGAAACGCCTTGTACTCGGCAGTCGTCGCCTTGCGGATGAAGTTGTATGGCGCGCGGTGGGCGGGCCGGGTGACGTATCCGCCCTGGCTCTGCACAGTGACGGCTTCGACCATAAGATCGAGGCAATCGACCACGAACGCATGCGGGAGAATGACCTCCACATCGCGAGGCACCTTGATAACAAGGCCGTTCAGTGACAGCGGCACGTAAGACAAGTCCTGTTTGTTCTGGCCGCGGAAGATGCGGATCACATCATAGTCCTCGGGGAATCCGCGCGTGTCGGTGGCGAGATCAACTTCATCGCCGGAGATGACATTCAGGCGTTTTTGCCGGGCCTCGGCGAGCAGCTTGGCGAATACAGCGTCTTCATCAAACTCCTGCGCAGCTTGGAGCGCGGCTTTCTCGCGCAAGCGAGCGAAGCGCTGGGCATCAGTTTCGTCGGTGGCGGGAACAGAAAATGCGTTGTTGTCTTGGCTCATGATATATTCCTTTTAGATATGTTGTGGGAGGTACTTGCTAATCCTTCTCCGATGCGTCTGCGGCCTCCGCAAACGCTTCGTCATACGTCGATTGCGGCAAATTCTTGAGCGCGGGCTTGATCAGGGCAATCACATCGTCCACGGTCTTGGCCATGTACTCTTTCTCGTAATCGCCTTGATATGGCATCGAAGTGCAGCAGCCGGGGTCTTTGGCCTTGGCTTTCTTCGCCGCGGCCTCCGCCTTATTCATGGCTTCGATATCTGGGATACATACTGTGTACCCATTTTCGAGAACCTCCACCTCGATGCGTACCTTCATGATCAGCCTTCAGCAACCCATACAATGGTGTCGTTGTCGGTCATGATGCCACTATCAACGGTAACCGTGACCACGCCGCTCGCGCTGGTGTCGGCGGTGCCGCCAGCCTGGCTGACCGATCCACCGGTGCCGGTGCGAATGGCCACAACCACCTTATCGTCGGTTTCGAGTGTCTTGTCACCATTGGCCGCGGTCTCCAGGTAGTCGCCGGAGTTCATACCGGAGAACCATTCCTGAGTGATGCGGTCGGTCACGTTGATGATCTTGAAATACTTCGGCACGAAGCCGAGGGTCAGCGTAATAACGCCGGCAGCCATCGTACTGTTGGTCGTGGTTGATACATCGCTCGCGGCGGTATAGGTGCCGCTGAAGATGCCCTGGGCGTACTGGCGGGGGCCGGTATCGCGGTTGTAAGCTACGGTCGGTGCGGTCATGTGAGGCTCCTTGAAATGAGTTCAGTACGAGGGGCCGAAGCCCCCCGCGAGGGTTATTACAGCGTCACTGCGCAATGCAAACGGTATAGCCAAAGGTCATTAAGTATGACACTGGTCTGCGCGACCTTCCAGCCGAGCGTGCCACGCTGGTTCAGCGGGTCGCCGGTACCCGAGCTGCCGGGGTTATGGGCGATCAATGACATCGCGTTCGACCCCTTGAGCGGAACGATGCCGTAGGCGTCCTTGGAGATGTACAGGACCGAGTACACATCCGCGAACCCACCGGTATTGCGCATCGTGGTGCTGGCACCGCCATACACGCCCGTGGAACCGAGGAACGGCGTGAACAGGACGCTACGACAGTAACGCACATCCTCGACCGAGCCATGCTCGCCGGGGAACAGTTTGGCCTGCCCAGCGTACTGCTTGGCGGGGATGTAGCCCTGCATGTTGCGGATGTCGTTGGTCACATCAGGGTGATGGATCGCGACGAATCCGGCTTCGACCGGCTCGGTGCGGTAGTTTGCACTCGAAGACACGACCTCGCTGATGTAGTGCGCGCGTTGGCGCAACATCGCGGCGGTAGCCGTGCGTTGGGCGGACAGGTTGATCGGGGTGTTGACCGTGGTGATCCCGCCGTTGGTGTAGCCGACCTGCGAGCCGGCCTTGATCACATTCCAGCGAAGGGTTTCGACGGTCTCAGCGGCCTGCTGAACGCACAAGGAGCCGTACTCCTGGAGGATCGGATCTTCGTGGGTGTCCATCATGAATCCGGAGTAGGGGATGAAGTCGCCGAACTCTTCCAGGGTGGCGGTGTAATCGGTGATCGTCGGCTTGGTGCCAGACGGGGTCACACCTTCAACCAGGGCGGTCGTGGCCAGCGGCAACGCTTCATACCGGCGGAACTTGGCGACCTTGGTCGACTTGGTCGGCAGCGGGAAAGCCTGTCCGAACTTCTCCAGAATCATTTCGGCGTCATGGCGCTTCAGAAGCGGGGCCATGGCGTAGGCGGCAGTACGCGGCGAGATGTCGCCGTAGGTTTGGATTGCGGTGGTCATGTGAAAGCTCCTTTGCTCGTTAAAAGACTACGTTACTTCGTTCTTTGTTGCCGTAGCCGCCCCCATCTTTGGGGGGCAAGCAAAGCAGTGTTCAAATCCTATTACGGTCCAGACAGCCCAACAGTGCCGACGTTCGCTACGATCGTGCCGTTGCCGGCGGAGTCGAAGACAACAACCAGCGCGTCATTGATATCAGCGAAGGTCGCGATGGTGTTCGTGCCATTCCATGTGCCAGCAGTCAGCGTGACGGTATGATCCTGCCCACCAGCGGGCTCCGTGATCGCCTTTACAGTGAACAGCCCCTGATGGGCGTTCGCGTTCGCAATTGTGGCAGTGATGGCTGCAGCAGCGTTGTCGAGCTGGAGGTACTTCGTGGTCGTGGCCACCACGCCAGCGCCGCCGGCGGTGAGTGTTTGTGTATTCGCTGACACATCGGCGGCGTAGTTCAGCTCCGCGGGGGTCGCGGTAACTTGAGCTTCAGATCCGCTGGCCCCGACCCACAATTGCGTGACCTTGGACACCCCGGTATTCACGTTAGCGTCGGCGACGACGGCCTTGTTCGCGGCCTGTGTGCCATTTGTGATGCCATCCAGTTTCTCCAGATCAGCCTCAGCCATGTCAGCCGATCCGATAATGAAACTGCCGACCGCAGTAACCGAGCCACCGAACGTAACCGCACCATCGGTTCCGAGGATCGCGGCCTTGCCGGTCGTGTTGTTGGCGGCAGTAGCCCCGTCCAGCACATCGAGTTCGGCTTGCGATGCGGAGGTCGCCGTGCCGGTTAGATTCGCAGCGGCCACGTACCAATGCCCGGCGGCGTCGCAGTAGTACGCGGCGCGAGACCCAGCAGCCTGACTGAATGAAGCGCCAGCAGTGATCGCGTTGATCTGATCGCCAGCGAGTTCAGGGAACACGATAAGGGTCTGGTTCGAGACGGTGTTGACGACCTCGACCATGGAGTCCAGCTCCGCTTTCGGCAGCCGAACCGCCTTCGTGCCATTCGCGGCGGTGACGACATTGCGGCCATATTTCAGCGGTGCGGCATCAGAGATCAGCGACCCAGTCGCGGCGACAGTATCGACTTTGATGAAGTCGAACAGAAGCCGTTTGACAGCGAAATCGATAAGCGACGCAGCAACTCCGAATCTCGACATAATGCTCATGACAATACTCCTTGGTCAGATAAATTGTGCGTCACCGTATGGATACCCATATGAATAGTATTACACTTTTTTGATTATTGTGCAACTTTCTTCATCGCGCTGCAGCTTCCGCGAATGCGGCGTCGAAATCGTTAGGATCTGGAGTGCCCTTCGGCAGCACAGCGGCCCGGCGCGAACTGACGGGGGTCAGATCATCTGCGCCGGCTGCCGGGGCGGGCTTCAGGGCGGGGGTCGGGGTGGGGGGCGGAGTAATCATTCCAGTAGCCTTTTTGTAATCATTCACCAGGGCAATCACGTCCTGTGTCGTCCCTTGATCATACACCGCTTGTGCGCCGGCCTGTGCATATGACGGCAGCGTCTTGATCCATGCGGGCACTTTGGCAATCACTGTGTCATAGTCAGCGTGCGCGGCGTGCAGCGCGGCGACATGCTGCTCGATCGCCGATGCGGTCACCGTCTGTTCGACCGGCGACATGCGGCCTTCAACATGCTGTAGCAGGTTCTGCACCGCTTTATATACGCGGGCATTGATGTCACGATCGACTGACTTGAGCCGTGCCTCGACGGCTAGGGCTTCGCTGGGAAAGTCCTTCTTGAACTGCGCGAGCGCTGCGGTTTCTTCCTCACTTGGCTGATACGGAGCGATGCTCGCTTCGAGTTCTTCCCGTGCGGCCTTGGCTTCGGGGGTTTCTACCGACGCGGCGGGTTCGGTCTTGCCCTCGGGTTCGGTCTTGCCCTCGGGTTCGGTCTTGACCTCGGGTTCGGTCTTGACCTCAGGTTCGGTCTTGACCTCGGGTTCGGTCTTGACCTCGGGTTCGGTCTTGACCTCGGGTTCGGTCTTGACCTCGGGTTCAGTCTTGACCTCGGGTTCGGTCTTGACCTCGGGTGTCACATCAAGCGACGCTACAACCTCAGCGAATGCAGTATCAAAGTCATCAACAGTGTTTTCATCAGCCATGATCAATTACCTCCTTCGGTTAGTGCGGGGCCGATGTCGATCAGGCGGATCATCTTGGCCACGTTTCGTGCTTCACCTTGCATGCGGATCAGGTCATCTCCCGACAGCCCAATCCATTCTGTGTTGATGCGGGCCTGCCTGGCGTACAACCAAGTACGCACGGCTTGCAACCCGCCCTCATGTCGGCACAGGAATATGTCCAGTTCGGTCTTGTGCTGTTCTGCTTTAACTACGCTCATTTTATATCCCCTTGTTCATGTGCCGAACGCCCCAACACCAATTTCCCAGCCGTGCCGTCCACCATGTAAAACTACCGTGGAAACATAAAAAGTACCATCTGATGTCGACTACCTCCCCACGGTTCCGCGATCCTCCATTCCACCCGACGCGGGGCCACCATGACCCATAGCTAAAACCACACCATGTGGGGTTTGCGTGGTTATATCCCCGACCAGTGACTCCGATAACTACCGACAGCCTTCCTAGCCATATCGTCATACTCATTTCACCCCTCCTGTCGGTACTGGTTTGTCTGCTACTTTCGCGGCGATCTCATTCTTGCTGCCTTGGTTGATCGCATCCACGATTGTCTGAAGCACGCTTACCTGTGTCGCGGCGCCGAGCGATTCTGCCTTGGCCTCGTTGGACAGCGCGCGAGTCAATATCTCTTTTATTTGCGCAGTCACCAGTTCTTCCTGGTTCGCGGCTGCCTGTTGCTGCGCCTGGGCGTTGCGCGCGATGGTTTCGTTGGCCACGTCCTCGTCTTCCAGCAACTCGTCCACCGGGATGTCGTTGGCCTTGGCGCGTGCCACAAGCAGCCCACGCACTTTGACATGCGGGAGTTCGTCCGGTGTGAGCCCGGCGCGGAAGTTCTCCAGCGATTGTGCCAGCACTTCCTTGGCGATCAAGCTGGTCGAACCTCGGGCGACGATGTCGTGATCCCCGTCGCGGGTGGGGTTCGGGTCATACTTCGCGTTCCACGCGACGAGCGCGGAGATCACAGACATGGTGAATGTGTCGTAGTTGCGCACGGTGTCACGTACCGGAAGCGCAGCGGCGCCGAGGAACATGGATGCATTACGCTGCGTGCGCAGGGCTTCACTGCCACCTTGCGATGTGTCGCCGAGCGATGCCGGCGGCAAGCCGGATTCCTTATCACCGAAGCTCAGGAACAACTGGATCAGCGGGAGCAGTTCGCTCAGGTGGCTATCGATGCTGATATTTCGCACGGCCGGGATCGCATCAGATTGCCCCCCGTTGCTCTCGCGCAGCCACGTCTTGTGCTT
>Ga0172380_10002356_pt1 | contig 29387 bp, 43 predicted proteins | sample Leawe162metaG_FD_119747 | JGI IMG/M metagenome (GOLD analysis project Ga0172380, IMG submission 119747) | Leachate microbial communities from a municipal landfill in Southern Ontario, Canada - Leachate well 162 metaG | ecosystem: Engineered > Solid waste > Landfill > Unclassified | place... | reverse complement strand
TATGTGATATTTGTGGTAAGATAAGATTTATAAAAAGTAGAAATGAAATTCTTTGTGAGTTTACAGATGAGATGATAGATGAATCGGATAATACAAGAAGATATAGAAATATTGATTCCTTACAAGTATGTAATGATTGTTTATTAGAAGCAACAAATGAAAAAGTAATTTAGGAGAATAAATGACAAATAAAGAATTATCATTTTTTAAATGTGAGAGTTGTGGAAAGATAAAAGAGTTTTCAAGACTGCGATTAATAACATGTAGAATAAAAATAGGAACAAAGTTTGAAACAATTACTTGTCAAGTATGCCCTGATTGTTTAGATATAGATGAAAAGAAATTGTTTAAGGATATATTAGTATCTATTGGAACAATGATATCCAACGTACATCAAGGACAGTATTCAGTATTAATAGATTCTTTGTATGCATTAAAAACAAGAGTAGTAAATGCACTAAGTAATAAAGAGGGATAATATATGATAGATAATATAGATAAGTTTAAAAAGAAAGATGAAAAGAAAATAGAAGTAAAGGAAGAGAAAAAGAAAACTGAGAATGTATTTGCAATATGTCCTAACTGTCAAAGTAATAAAGAAGGAATATTAAAGATACCAGCACTTGAACAAATAGGAGTACAAGGATTATGTGTATGTAAGAATTGTGGTATAGTGTTTATGGAAAGGTCTTATTTAGATATGGTTCTTGAAATAATAAAAGCAAGGACAACAAAGCCAACTGATGTAAGTATTATTCCACAGTAATAATAAATAACACTTCTTCCCTTTCTCGATACCTAAATAAATGGGACTCACATCCTTGTTACCATCAAAAGTAGCACATGTTTTATTTTCCCGGTTAGGGAGGAGGTATTTTAAATAAGAGGAAAGTAATATGCAATATTATAAATGTAAATGTGGTAAGCATGAGGCATGGAACTCAGGAGAAGCATTGCAGGACTGTGAAGGTTGTGAGGATTGCAAAACAACATATGCTCAATCAGCAACAGGGCATAAACCATTAATCCCTCATGATTTCAAAGAGATTGTTGAGAAAAGGGCTATTGATGGAATAGAACAGATAACAGCACATTATATGGAATGTCAAAGATGTCATTACAGAGAAAAACTATATTAAGAGGATAACATGAAATTAAATTTTAATAAAGAATATAAGTTATGTTCCGGTTATAGAGTATTTCCTGATGGAACAAAATGCAAAGGATGTATTGATTGTAATCGAACATGGTTATTAATAACTAAAAAGATATTTGAAATATTCATAGCAGCAATAGGATACAGATATGGAAGGTCAAAAGAACCATTTAATGAATAAAAGAAAATTCATTCAATATAAATTAGATGTAGAACAATTTTTAAATAAAGAAATATTAATAAATAAAGTTTCTGTAGATAGTTTAATAATATTAAATACTATAATAGATATTCAATCAGTAGGAATAAACAATATTCTTTTTATTAAAGAGAAAGAAGAACCTCCTTTTTATTTATTAATTAATAATCATTATTATTTTAATAATGAGAAGGATAAGGAATTAGTGATAGGTGGATATATTATTAATTCATTATCTGATTATATAATTGAAGTTTTGGAAGAGGAATAAATATAATTCTTAAAGCAGGAATAAGAAAGGAAAGTATTATGAGTATAATATATCGTATAGTAGACAGTGGATATTTGGGGCCTTCGGGATTAAAGAGCCAAAAGAATCGTGGTACTATATGACATTATATATTTTATAAGTAATGTAAATACTTTGGTAATTGATTGTTAGTTTAATTATGAGAAGGACTAACTTGACATGGTCCCTCCTTTTGCTTGTTAATGTAAAAGTATTGTCAGGAGATATCTGGCAATCACTAGTAATCAATTACTTCCTGCTTTAAGGATTATATTTGAAAGGAATAAATAATGGATAAGATAAAACAAGCTGCAATAAAACAAGATAATAAGATATGGGTAGGATATAGACATGGAGATATTATTCAGCAGATGATTAAAGAGAATTATTTGCCACCTGCATCAAGTTCCGAGAGTTATGGATTTATTACAGAAGGTGGAGAGTTCCTTACAAGAGAACAAGCATTCCATAGAGCATTGGAATGTAAACAAATATCTGAATGTTTTAATAGTCCTAATACAGTACCAAGATTAGTAACAGAGATGTTGTATTAAAGGAAGTAACTCGTAAATCAATATAAGGATAAGATATGGAAATAACAGTATGGGAAAGTTGTTTAGTTAAGAGGATAAGAAATATTCAAGAAGAAATGAAAACACCAGTACATCCTGATAATGAAATAATACTTACAGTAACTGATTTATTTAAGTTAGTAGATAATGATGTATTGGAATTATCCAAGATAACAATTGAAGAAGTAATACAAGAAGAAAGTAATGAAGAACAAATACAACAATCAATAGTTTATGATATTGATTGGAATTTATTTAAAGAAAATAAATATGAAGTATTTTTGTTACCAAAGACAAATAGATCAGAAGGAATAAAATTAAGAACTAAGGTAAGTTTATTAGCATTAAGAAAGGGATATATAATAAATATAATTGATAAGATAGCCGGTAAGTCATTAATTATTGAAATAGAAAATGTAGAAGAAGGCTTTGATAATAAAACATGTACAGAGTATTTACATATAAAGGGAATACAATTAAATAACTTATCAAATGGAGAATAGTTATGATAGATTATATTCATTGTCCTTTTTGTGATATAGATTTTCCTCTTGATAGTAGATGTAATTCTTGTGGAAGAGACAGAGAAGGATTTACTGAAGAGGACAGGATGTTGCCGCCTAGGAAAGAACAAGTAGCTGATTCCTATTTAATTGATATAAAGAAAAGTACTGAACAAAAGAAAAAGAAACAAGAAAGACCTAAGTGGGATAATAATCCCTTTCCTGGAGGTAATGGAAGAATCCGAATAATTAAAAGAGGATAAATAAAATGGGGATAAAAAAATCAAATATAGAAAGATTTAAAAAGGGCAATGACAATATTTTTGTTAAAGGAACATTTAATAAATGTAATACTTGTCCTTGTTTTAATACAGATCAAGATTGGGGTGAATCTTGTAATTTAGATTTTGATCATCAAACAATTCATATTAAAACTAATTTTTATTATTTATCAAAATATTGTACTATAAATCATATAGTTGGATTTAATGATCAAGGTGATAAAGTAAAAGAGTTTTATATTGATAAAGTAATTATTGAAGAGGAGCTTAATGTCTGCACTGAATCCTGAGTATATAGTTAAGTTATCTAACACAAGAAAGAAAGTGGAACTACCTGAAGTGAAGTGTCCACGATGTCAAAAGATATTGTTTGAAGGGCATGTAGAAGAATATTATTCCAGATGTAAGAATTGTAAAGCATGGATTCATATTAAGAAAAAATAACCTATTTACATATATCATTTTTTAATATATAATATTATTTAAAAATATAGTTTTACACTTATAAATAATATACGGTTTTTACAACCCCAGTCGGATGAGATTAATTTCTTGTCTGGCTGGGGTTTTTTTATGCTTTTTTCCTAAACTGGAGATAAACATGTCTAGCAAATATAAGAAAATTATTGGTTTAACTGAACAAGAAAAAATAATAAATAAATTAATAAGACCATTAGCAAACTCACTTGTATCAAGAAGTGCATATTCAGGTATTGGTAGTTCATATATATCAAGCTCAACTGGTGAAGTAAAAAGGGATATATATAAAATATTAGGATATAAAAAGGCATTAACTTTTCTTGATTATTACGATAGATATAGAAGAGGTGATATTGCACAACCTATTGTTAATGCTCCTGTAGAATATAGTTGGAGACAAGCCCCTATTGTAATAGAACAAGAATCAAAGAATGAACAAACTCCATTTGAAAAAGCATGGAGTGATTTAGTAAGTAAAAAGAAAATATTAAATCATTTTATGAAGGTGGATAGAAAAGCTGGGGTAGGACAATTTGCTTTATTGTTTATTGGTGTGAATGATAATCGACCAGTAAATGAAGAGATGGGAAAAGCAACAGATATATTATATGTAAAAGAATATTATGAGCAAAGTGTTGAAATTGCTGAGTATGAAGAGGATACAAAGAATCCAAGATTTGGTTTACCAAAGATATATAGAATACTTGTAAGGGATCCAGCTACAAGTACATCAACTTCAGCAACAGCAATACAAAATATATCAGTCCATTGGTCAAGATGTGTGCATGTATATGAAGGATTAAGTGAAGACAATATTTGTGGTGAACCTAGACTACAATCGGTATTTAATAGATTACAAGATTTAGATCAGTTAGCCGGTGGTGCAAGTGAAATGTTTTGGAGAGGAGCTTTTCCAGGATTTGCATTTGCAGCAAGAGAAGATGCAGAGTTTGATGAAAGTGCATTGGATTCATTGGAAGAAGAAATTCAAGGATACATGCATGAGTTAAAACGGTATATACGATTACAGGGAATAGATGTTCAACCATTAGCAACACAAGTAGAATCACCAAAAGATCATGCAGATTTATTGATAACATTAATTGCTGCTGGTAGACAGATACCCAAAAGAATATTACTTGGAAGTGAACGTGGTGAATTAGCAAGTAGTCAAGATGAAAGAAGCTGGCTATCAAAGATGGAAGCAAGAAGGATAGAATATAATGAACCAATTATACTAAGGCCAACAATATCAGTATTAACATCATGTGGAATATTACCTGCACCTAAGAAAGATTATACAATAGAATGGCCTTCATTAATATCTGTAGAACCAAAAGACGATGCTGAAGTAAAACGATTAAGAATGGAAGTTGCTAAGGCATATGTATCAACTCCTGGTTTAAGAGAATTAATTCCAGAGGATTTCTTCTTAAGGAAATTCCAAGATTTTACAATGGAAGATATTGAAGAAATAAAAGACATGCTTGCTGAGATGCAAGATTACACAATGACAGATGATGAGGATGAAGATGACAACAGTACGGGAGAAGATATCTAAAAAATATAGTATTACAAAAAGATTTGTTAGTTATAGTAAGTATTCAATGATTCTTTCTGAGTTAGTTGAAAATATAAAAAATAGTAAAAAGAAATTTGATTATGTTTGTGGATTAACAAGAGGGGGATTACCAATAGCAGTTCATTTAAGTCATAATTTAAAATGTAAGTTTATTACTCAATCTGAATTATGTGAAACAGTTATTGCAGGATATTCAGTATTAATAGTTGATGATATTGCAGACACTGGTAAATCATTTGAAGGAATAAAAGTATTTTTAAAAGAGAGATCATTAAATAAAGAATATTTTGCTTCGCTATTTTATAAACAAAGATCAAGTGTTAAACCAGATTATTACAATAATTTAATTCCTGATAATGAATGGATAGTATTTCCATGGGAAACTGGTAGTGAAGAACCAAACAGATAAAGGATAATAAAATGTCTGATAAAGTAAATGAGAAGATATTAGTTGTAGCTACTCCTAATCGAATGGCAAAAGAATGTACTTGCACAAAAGGAAAAGATGGAAAGATAGCACATTATAGTTATTCATGTCCTTTCCATAGAGATTTACTTGAGGATAGAAATAACTAGGGAGAAAGTAATGGTACATAATCATTCTCATAATAGATTAATTGTATTATCCGAATTTACTAAAATTGATCCTGCGGGATTACTTTCTATTAAATATGATATGTCAAAGGAAATAGAAAGACGGTTTAATTGGTTAATAGAAATAATAAATGCAGTATTTGAAAAAGACATATTAAAACTTAATAAAGAAGAACCAATAATCAGTAATGCTTCAAGTATAACTGAGGAAGCCATAAAGAAATTACAAGAACAAGCATTTGATTTTAATACAAGTGAAAAGAAGGTTGAAGGTTTTATGGATTGGTTAGAGGATATGGAAGATTTAAGTATCCTTGAAAAGACAACAAGATCAGGGAGAATAACAGCAGGAACAAATAAACCTTGGTCAGACGTATATGTTCAATCAAGTTATCAGAAAGGAATATTTAGAGCACGAAGAGAAATGGAAAGTGCCGGGGTTGATATAACTAAACTTGATAATGATCCTAATAGAGAAGTTGATATCCTGTTCAATCGCCCTTTTCACGCAGATCGTGCGGCTTACCTTTATACTCGAACATTTAATGAGTTAAAAGGTATTACAAAAGAAATGGATCGGCAATTAAGTAATATTTTATCTCAGGGAATTGTTGATGGTAAAAATGGAAAAGTAATTGCAAAAGAAATAACAACAATGATTCCTAAGATTGGTATTAATAGAGCTAGAACAATTGCTCGTACAGAAATACAAAGAGCACACCATCAAGCTAATATAAATGAGTATATGAATGCTCAAGTACAAGGAGTTGTTGTTTTAGCAGAATGGGAGAATGGAGCAAATCCTTGTCCAATATGTTCTTCATTATCAGGCGAAGTATTTACACTTGAAAAAATAAGAGGATTAATTCCGGCCCATCCAAATTGTTGTTGCCTTGCTCTGCCTTTTCAACCAGGTATTGATTCAGTAAAAGGAGCAGTACCAAGTGTAGCAGGATGGTTACCTAATTGTAGTGAAGTAATGCATGATGTTTTGCCTTCTACATTACAAAGAATGAATATGTATGTTAATGCTGCAAAGAGTTGTTTAACTCCTGTTGATAAAAAGAAAGTTGAAAAGGCAATCAAAAAGAATCCACCTATTGATGCAAAGACAAGAGAAAAGTTATTGAAAGAAAGTAAATCTGGGAAATTTGATTTATTTAAAGATAAAAAACTAAATGAACAGTATAAAAAATATTATGAAGAGATAGACGGCAAATTAGGAAATAAAAAAGAAACAATAAAAAGCTTATCTAATAAAATAAAAAAGATATACATTTCAGATGAAAGATTAGCTGATTTTGATAACGCATTAGATGTTTGGTTGAATAATACTCATGATGAAGATGCAACAATATTAAAACAAATAGCGAGTATTATCGAAAAAAATAATGTTTCTAATTATATAACCTACGATGGTTTATCTGAGAAACAATTAATTAAAACATCTATTTATAAACAATTGACAACTGACAATTATTCTGGTTATTTATTTTTAAGAGCATTGAATCAAGTAGGACTTAAAAAAATGGGAATAAATTCATTAGAATTATATAGGGGTATTGGAGGAAGAACAGGTCAGAAAATAAGAAAGTTCTTAATAAAAGAAAAGAGTGATTTGCAATTGAAAGAAAATGCTCTTTCAGGGTATACTTCAGATAAAAAGATAGCGGATAAATTTGGAAGAGATGCTTTAGGGGTAACCATAAAAAGAGATATCCCAAGAGAAGATATTTTTATGTATGATCTATTTTGGAGAAAACCGTATCCTTTTAATTTAGAAAAGGAAACGATTGTTTTTGGTAAGAAGAATACAAAAATATCAAAAGAAGATATATTTATTTATTAAAAAAGGAAAAATTATGATTTTAGATTTGGTAGAAAATGAATTAAATGATAATTGGTTATCTTCTTTAAGATTATTAAATGAAGGAAATAAAAAGAATACTTCATATAAACGAAAAGAAGAAATTAAAATAGAATTAGAAAGAAGAGAAAATTCTAAATTGGTTGAAATAAAATGATATTAATAAATGATATTGTAAGTAATCAAGGCATATTAGGAAATATTGAAGACTATGATTATTTAGTTCAATATGCAGAAAAGAAAAAAAAGAAAAATATGCTTTGGTTATTTAGAGAAGGTGCAAGCATAGTTACACAAGTCCTGTTAAAAGAGATAAGGGATTTAAATACAGGAATAAAGAATGAACGATTAAAACAAATATTAACTAATTTTGAAGAGGCAGTTAATAAATGTGATACCGCAATAATAATAACGCAAGGATAATAATTTTATTTCATGTATAAGAATTTTAAAAGAATAGATTATCAAAAATTTAAAATGAATGATGTAGTTCGTTGCGATAATCATAATCGTTTAATGATAGTAGATAAATATTATTTTGTAAAAGATAAAGGAATATCTACAAAAGGAACAGGAAATAAAATTGTTGTCACTGAGGGTGGTTATTATACTGATAATGAATTAACTTTAGTATATAGAAAATAAGGATAATGTATGAGCGCAGAAACAGCAACTAAGAAACATATTGAAGAAGTAGGAAGAATATTAGAATATTTTGCAATGTGTTTAGAACAAGCAGGATTAAATCATGATGCTTCTAAATTAGAAAAACCTGAATGTGTTTATTTAGAGAAGATGACTCCTAAGTTAACTACTCTAACATATGGAACAGATGAATATTTTAATAACTTAAAAAAATCATTTACTGATGAACACTATAAAAAGAATACACATCATCCAGAACATTTTGATAATGGTATTAATGGAATGTGTTTAGTTGATTTAATAGAAATGTTTTCTGATTGGTGTGCAGCTTTAAAACGACATCCTGACGGCTCATTTAAACAGAGTATGTATGTTAATAAAAAGCGGTTTAAAATGAGTCCTCAGTTAGTTGCATTGTTCAATAATACCTATGAAAAATATAAAGATTTCCTATAAATCATATAATCATACCCTTTTACAATAAAAACGTAGCCACATCAAGGTTTGATAGCTCAAAATTAGAATTAAAAGCTATTACTAATCACTATTAAAGCAGGTATATAAATGACAGAACGAAAAATGGTTATTAAAAAGAAAAAAGGATGTTCAAGTGAATATAATTTAATGTTTGCAAATGGATTAGAACAGATATTTACAAACAAATTGAAAGTAGGTGAATACCGAGATGAACTATTAGGTAAGGATACTTATTTAGTTGTTCCAGTAACTATAATTGTTGAGGGGGTTCATAACGGATTTTTCTATCCTGCTGAAGAGTTAAAGAAATCAGTAGCAGATTGGGAGAACGTTTTAATTCCTATTTATCACCCAGTTGACCCACAAGGACAGTTTCTTTCTGCAAAAGAAGTAGAAACAGAATGCATAGGAAGATTTTGTAATAGTACATGGGATGAAAATAAAAAAGGAATTATAGGTGAGTTTTGGATATTAAAAGAAAAGATATCTACAGAAATAATTGATGAGCTTATAAATGGCAATATGGAGGTAAGTACCGGTTTATTTGCTGATCATGACTTTGATAAGGCTGGAACATGGAACGGAGAAAAGTATGAAGCTGAATTAACCAATTATAATCCAGACCATGTTGCCTTACTGCCTGGCAGTTTAGGTGCTTGTAGTTGGACGGATGGTTGTGGGGTTCGTGCTAATTACAAGGTAAATAAAAAGGAAGATCAAATAATTAAAAAGGAGGTACACAATTTAAGAATGTTTAAAAATTTAATTGGGAAAACAGGCAAGATTCTATTTTTCAAAAATATTAGTGATGATGAAGAAAAACAATATTACGAAAAATATAATGAATTGCTTGGTGGTATGGTTACTAATGAGTATTCATATGAAGATATACGATATACATTATCAACATTAGTAAGAGATGCTTTTAAAACACCTACTGAAGAATATCCAGATGTATATATTCGAGACACATTTGAGAATCATTTTATTTTTGAACGTAAAGGAAAACTTTATAAACAAGAATATATGTTTGATGCAAGTGACAATATAACATTGGGTAAAGAAGTAACTGAAATGAAATTGAAATCAGAATATGTTCCATTAACAGTTACGAATGAGAAGAAAGAAAAATTGGAAGAGAAGATTGAGGAAGAAACAAAAATAGAAACAAATAAAAAGGAGGAAGTTAGTATGAAAGATGAATTGATTGGTAAACTTATAAGTAATGAGGCTTGTCCTTTTACAGAAGCCGATAAGACTTTCCTTGAGACAAAGGATGAAGCACAACTTCAGACACTTGTTGATAAGTTTGAAGTTAAAGAAGAAAAGAAGGAAGAGAAGATGGAAGCTAATAAAGAGGAAAAGCCTGAGGAGAAAAAAGAGGTTGTAACTCTTGAGAGTTTTCTTGCAAAGGATGATATTCCTGCTGAAATTAAGGCAACTCTTAATGAGTCGGTAAGTCTTTATCGCAAGAATAAGGCAACCATGATCGAAAAGATTCTTGCAAATAAAAAGAATGTTTTTACCAAAGAGCAGCTTGAAGCAAAAGATACAAGTGAGCTTGCAGCAATAGTTTCTCTTATGGGCGGTGAAGAGGTAAAGGAACCTGAATTTGATTTTTCTGCGAATCTTGCAGGACTAATTAAAACAGGAGAAGTAAAGAATGAGAAACAGTCTGATGGTAAAGGCGTTCCTATAATGGCACAACCAAAATGGAATGCTGATGGAACTCCAGACTTTTCGCAGTTTAATTAATTATAAAAGGAGGAATTTTATATGAGTGAAACAACGATTTTACAAAAAGGTGATGTATTACAGAAAGAAGCTTTGTCAGCATCTGCAACAACTATTTATCCTGGGGATCTTCTTGAGATAGATTCCGCTGGTGCAGTAAAAGAACATGCTACAGCAGGTGGAAATGCAAGACCTGTTTTGGTAGCAATAGAAAATGGTTTACAGGGGGATGAGGTATCAGAAGTATATACCGCTGAAAGTCTTGTGCAGTATATAGCTCCTAAATCTGGAGATGAAGTTCTTTTAAGATTGGCGACTTCACAGACAATAGCTATTGGTGACAGACTTGAATCTGCTTCAGCGGGACTTGTACAGAAACATACTCCTGATGGTGATTCCTCACAGTATGTAGGATCAGGGTATACTGATCCTGTTGTTGCTATAGCAATGGAAGCAGTTACTACTACAACAGCTATTGATTATATTTGGGCTATGATAGCTTAATAATTAAAGGAAAAGGAGAATTAAATATGAACGAAGCATTAGTAAGTTTGTTTAATCAGATTAAAGGGTCTCAGTCTTTTGCTAATAGGCTGATTGCAAATAAAATGGATTTAACACAAATGAGAACAAATGATGTTCTGCTCTATGATGAGTGGAAGGCATTTGATAAAGCAGTTATTACAGCATATCAGCAAAGGTTGACCGGTGTTGCTGATCTTCAAGCAAGAGGTCTTACATATAATATTCCAAATGGTATGGCAAAAACAGTATTGGGATATCAAGATGCAAGTGATGCTTCTGACGCTGAGATGAGTATGTCTGGAAAGACAAGAGGAAGGCGTGATCGGTTAGAGTTTGATATGAATTATTTGCCTTTACCTCTTACTCACAAAGATTTTAGTATTGATCTTCGTCAGCTTGAGGCTTCTCGTAGTGGTGGTATGCCTATTGATACTACAATGGCTACTGTATGTGGTCAGAAAATCGCTGAAAAAGTTGAAACAACTTTATTTAAAGGTTCTAGTACATATACCTTTGGTGGTGGTACGATATATGGGTATGAAGATGAACCAAATATAACCATAGGGTCTTTGAATGCAGCATGGGATGATTCAGCAACTTCTGGTGATAATATTCTTGATGATATTATTAGAATGAAACAGGCTATGATTGCTGATCGCTGTTATGGGCCATATATAGTTTATATTCCAACTGTATATGAGACAGCAATTGATGGAGATTTTAAAGCGGCTTCTGATAAGTCAATTCGTCAGAGGATTCTTGAAATAGCAAATATTGCTGCTGTTAAAGTTTCTGATAAGATGTCTTCCACAAAGGTAATAATGGTTCAGATGACAGTTGATACTATTAGGTTGGTAAATGCTCTTGGTATTACTGTAGTTCAGTGGGATGTTGATGGTGGAATGGAAGTTAATTTTAAAGTTATGGCTATTCAAGTACCACAGACAAGGCATGATCAGGCTGGACATTGTGGTATTGTTGTTTATAGTGAATAATTTTTATTTTAATTAGATTACAAACATATATTTTTTACTAGCACTTAACCATAGAAGCTAGATATATTTACAAGGAGATAAATTAGTATGCCAAAATACAGAGTAAAGAGTGGGAAAATTAGATTAAGGATGAAGAATGGAAAAGGGAAAGAAATATCAGCAACAACAAATGATGTAATAAACATTTCCCCCGAACTTGCAACAAAATATAAATCACATCTTTTGCCAATGGGACCTGATGCTTATTTTATTGATGAGTTGGATGAATTTAGTGAAATGAACAGCAGAGAAACCAATATGCGGGTAATGCCTATTGATGGAGAAGATGGATTTTATAATGTGTTTAATACAATAACTAAAACATATGTTAATAATGCTCCTCTTACAAAGAAAGATGCAATGAAGTTGGTAAAAGGAATTAATGTAAATCCTGTATTTATTGAAGAAGGTTTAGATGTAGATGATGAAGAGGATAAAGGTAAGAAAGAAAAGAAAGATAAAAAAGATAAGAAAAAGAAAAAGAATAAATAATTCTTTTTAGGAGGTGTATTATGCTTCCTGCTATATGGAAAGATGGGCTTGCTTTTATTTTGGGAGGAGGCCCATCTCTTTCCAATGTAAATTTGGAAACAATAAAAAATGAACGAATACTTGCAGTAAATAATGCATATGGTTATCCAGTCCCAGGAAAAGGAATAAAAAGCGGAAGTGGTTGGTTAGAGAATACAGAAAAATATATTCCATATGATTGGGTAGATGCTGTATGGTTTGGGGATCGTTCTTGGTTTGATAGGCATCATATCTTTTTAAAATCTTTCAAAGGAATTATTGCTACTTGTACTCCTAGTTTAGCAGATAAAAAAATAAATGGATTAATACAATATAAAAGAAGTACAACAAAACAATTAGGAATTGATTCTACTCCGGGTTGTGTAGCATGGAATAAAAATAGTGGAGGATGTGCAATAAATTTTGCATACCATTTAGGTGTAAAAGTAATAGTTCTTTTAGGTTTTGATATGAAAAGAACTGCTGATAAAACAAATTGGCATAATGATCATCCTTCCCCCCCAAATAAGAATCCTTATTACAGATTTTTAAGATGTTTTCCTATCATAAAAAGAGATGCAGATGCATTAGGAATAAGGATAATAAATTGCACAGAAGGAAGTGCGATAACAGACTTTGAATCTATGAAATTGGAGGAGCTTTTAGAATGGAGGAAAGGGAACATGCCTCAATTGAAAACAATGAAAAACTTTTAAAAGTAATATGTGTATTAACCGGAAGTAGATATTCTTTTGATTATTTATATAAATTAAAAAGTACAGTTGAAAGAAATATAAAAATACCTTTTGAATTTATTTGTTATACAGATAATCAAGAGTTACTTGCTAAATCAGATTTAAAAACAAAAGAAACAATTAAAGTTGGTTGGTGGGGTAAGGTTGATATATTTAAGGAAACAGGCCCTTGTTTGTTCCTTGACCTAGATACAATAGTAGTAACAGACATAACGGAGTTTGCTAAAACAATTTTTGAGTTACCTTCTGATACAATAAGAATGATATTCCCTTTTAAGTCAAGAAAAGAAGGATGGGCATCAGGTTTAATGGTATGGAATGGAGATTTCAAATTTGTTTTTGAGCAGTTTGATAATAAATATATAGATACTTATAGGTGGGATCAACGATATATCAGTTTTGTAGTTAATAAAAATAATAGAAAGATTTTTCCAATTCAACAAGTGGTAAATATTTGCAGTTATAAATATCATTGTCAAAGAAATATTCCTGAGAAAGTAAATATTATTTGTTTTCATGGGATACCAAGACCGCATCAGGTTCAAAATAATTGGATGGAGGAACATTGGAAATGAAAGAAGAAAAGTTTGCTAGTTTTACAGCAGCAGATCAGTTCCCAGAAAAACTAGCACAGGATTATTCAGTAATAAGAAGTATAAAAAAATATAATAATATTCCTCCAGTTCATATACAAGTTTGTCCTACAAATAAATGTACAAGAGATTGTTCTTTTTGTAGTTGTTCTGAAAGAGAAAAGGGAATTACATTACCTTTTGATAAATTAAAGAAAATAATAAATACTTTTAAATCATTAGGAACTAAGGCAATAACAATCACAGGCGGTGGGGATCCTCTTTGTTACCCTGAAATAAATGAATTAATTTCTTTTTTAGTTGAGAAGGAAATAAAGATTGGCTTAGTAACAAATGGTGATTTAATAAGTAGATTATCAATTGAAAGTTTATCAAGTATTGTGTGGTGTAGGATTTCTTGTTCGGATGAAGTTAATTATAATCAGAAATGGATTAGCCAAGTAAAACAAGCAATTGATAAAAGTAAAAATTTAGATTGGTCTTTCTCCTATGTGTTATCTTTTAATCCAAATTATGAGAATATAAAAAAGTATGTTTCATTTGCAAATAGAAATAAATTTTCTCATATAAGAATCGTGTCTGATTTATTACATCATGATGCAGTTCCTGATTTAGAGGATACAGAAGAAGGTAAAAAGATAATTAATAATCCTCTTGTTTTATATCAGAAAAGAAAAACACCAGTTAAAGGAACAAAGGGTTGTTATATTAGTTTATTAAAGCCGGTAATTGATGCTTCAGGAAATCTCTTTCCATGTTGTGGTGCTCAGTATGCTTTAAAGAAGCAGACAAGAAATTTTAGTTCTGAAATGGGAATGGGATTGGACATAAAACATATATGGAGTAATCAAATTAATTTTAACGGTAGTGTTTGTGAATATTGTTATTACTCTGACTACAATAATTTTTTATCAAGATTATTAATACCTTTAAAGCATAAGGAATTTATATGATAAAAGTAAGTTTGGTGATGGCCTCTTTTTTAAGATCAAATTTACTTGATTTAAGTCTTTATTCTATAACTAATTATAAGATTGCTTTTCCATTAGAAATTATCGTTGTAAATGATGGTATTGAAGATGATACAGAAGCCATATGTACTTCTTATAAAGATAAATTGGATATTAAGTATTTTTTTTCAGGGCATAGAAATAAGGATAAAGTGGTAAGAAGAAGTCCCGTATTTGCTAATAACATTGCTGTTAAAAAAGCTACAGGTGATATAATAGTTTTAACATGCCCAGAGATATACCACCTTAATAATTGTTTGAATATAATAGTTGAACCATTATTTACTAATAGAAAGTTTTTAACTATACCCGAATTTATGTACTTTGATGATATTGGAAAATTTACAAAAATGGTTTCATACAGCATTATAGAAATGTTACCTGTAAATGCTACAAGTAAAGATGCAGTTCAGATGCCTTTCTTTATGGGAATGTGGAAAAAAGAGTTTTTGGATATTGGTGGTTATGATGAAGATTTAATTGGGTATGCTGGAGATGATAATGATTTAGTTGGTAGGTTATTGAAAAATGGATGCCATTACAATAGGGTCCCTGCTTTAATAGTACACTTATTTCATGGTAAAAGATGTGACTCTCAGATGCATTGGGATAATCCAGATCAGGTGTATAATTATAAAATAATACAAGCTAGGAAAGGTCAAATTATTAGAAACATAAATAGGGAATATGGAATATTATGAAAATAGACAATGACTATGAATGGAGTACACACCAACCTTTGTTGAAGTTATTATTAAGTTTTTTTAAGCCTCAACTTATTTTGGAGTTGGGCATGGGGTTACATTCAACTCCTATATTTTTGGAATATGATCCTGCACAGTTAATTTGTATTGAGAATGATAAAGAATGGTTTGATTATATGTTAAAAAGTTATACTTTTAAAAATAAACATATAGTTAATTTTCATAATTTACCAGATGGGATTAATATAGGAACATTTTTTCATCAATTAACTGAAAGTCAAAGATTTGAAATTTCAAAATACTATATTAATTTATCTAATAAGATAAAAGAAAATTCAATTGCTCCTAAATTATTGTTTGTTGATAACTATACAAGTTGTAGAACATTAGCAATAAACAATATGTTTGAAAGTTTTGATTTAATAGTATATCACGATTGCCAGCCAAAAGGTATTGTCTGGTATGAGTATTATTTTGATAAAGCAATTGATAATAAATTTACATCGTATATACTTAGAACTCCAAGAGGGGATACAGGTTGCTTTATAAATAATGAATTGATTTATACTGACGTTGCTTTAAAAGAAACTCTTATTATTTATGCTAATAAGTATTGTATAGAACATAATATCCCTTTTGAACAAATTTATTTAGATAGGAATTAAGTTGATGAATAGAATACCAAAAAAATTACATATGTATTGGGATAGAAGCCCCATGTCCAAATTACAAGTTTTTACTATTGAGACTTTTCATAAACTAAATCCGGATTGGAAAATATATGTTTATACACCAAAACAAAGATATACCAGGAATGCACATTACATTCCTGATTATACAGGAAAGGATTTCTTTTATTTAGTAGAATCTTTTGATTATGTAAAAATTATTGAAATAGATATAAATGATTATTACATTAACGGGGATTTACATAATATTTTAAGATCAGATATATTTAGATGTCATATATTATATGATGTAGGCGGGGTATGGTCGGACTTTGATGTTATCTGGTTAAAGCCATTAACTCATATGCTTAATGTTGAATATGTGGGTGATAGTAAAATAAATGATATGGGTGCTATGGTATGTTTATTTAATACTATTAAGGGACATCATAATGTAGGTGTTTTATTTAGTGCTCCTAAGCATAGTATGTATAATGAGTTGATAAAAGCAGCAGATAAGTTACAACAATTTCCAGAAAATTTTCCAAAGTTTTATTATGACAGGGATACTGATACTTATAATCATCAGGCATTTGGTGTCCTACTATGGGAATATTTGTATAAAACGTTTATTGATGTTTCAAAAAAATATGATGATGTGGTAGGTTTGAAGTACGAAACATTTGCTCCATATTCTATTTATAATATGGAGCAATTATTTATGCGTAATGATTTATCACCACTTAATAGTAACAATGTTATTGGAGTGCATTGGTTTAATGGTCATAAATATTCTAAGCAATATATTAATGATAACTGGTTTAGTAAGAATCAAATATGTAGTTTAACAACTATATTAAAAGCTAATGGGTATGTAGATGTATAAAGATATATTATTAAAATATCCACAGTATAAAAACACTTGTCCAGTTAATACTTTAAGGGATGGTTGTTTTACTTTTATTAGAAACGAATCATATTTAAGATTTTCTTTACAAAAAGATGTAGTTGTACTTGCACCAAATAAAATTAGAAACGAGGTTCCTTCTGGATGGCAGTATGAGTTTGTTGATAATGTAGATTATATTTTTACAATGATTCATAATACCTTACATATAAATACAATTCCTTTACCAAATATAATAGGTGAGAATTGTTTTATACATCCTACAGTGGTATTAGATGTTGAAGGAATGCATGTTACTAAGTCACCAGATGGTAGTAGAGTTCAAATTAAACATCTTGGAAATGTAGTTCTTGAAGATGATGTGTCAATCTTTGCAGTAGCTACATTACAAAGAGCAGTTTTTGGGTCTACAATTATTAAGCAAGGAACCAAAATAGATTCTCATGTAAATATTGGTCATAATAGTTATATAGGAAAAAATACTGTAATAGCATTAGGCACTATTATTGGTGGATCAGTAAGAGTAGGAAATAATTGCATGATAGGATTAGGTGCAATAATTAGAAACGGTGTTTCTATTTGTGATAATGTTATTGTGGGTATGGGTTCCATTGTAGTATCTGATATTACTGAATCAGGCATTTATAAAGGCTCTCCTGCTAAATTTTATAAATCATATAGTGAAGATTGGAATTTTTAATGCAACGAGTATTAGCTCTTGGAGCACATTATGATGATATAGAAGTTGGTGTAGGTGGGATATTACATAAGCATATTTGTAAAGGTGATGAAGTCTTTATAGCAATAACCAGTTCTGATGAGTATAGAACAGGGAACATAGATTTGCGGCATGAAGAACAACTAGAAGCATTAAAGATATTAGGGGTATCATTCGAGAATTTATTATTATTTAATGAACATGATAATATTTCTGATGTAGTAGGAAAGTTAGATTTATTAAAAATAGATAATGTTTATACCCCTTTTGAATTAGATACTCATCAAGCACATAGAAGATGTTCTTATATTGGACAATCAGTTGGAAGAAAACTTCCTATACAATTAGGTTTTTATAACAGTGGTAGTTCATATAATTTTCAGCCGAATGCTTTTAGTATAATTGATTTTGATTTTAAGTATAGATTATTAAATTGTTTTAAATCTCAGATAGAACTGAATGCCATTAATTTATCCATAATACAAAAAAGGGAATCTTATTGGGCCTCCATGATAACTAATGAGGATGCTTATGCTGAGGGTATTTTTATTAGAAAAATATTGTATGAGGTATGAAAATTTATTTTTACTTAAAGGTTATATATTATGAAATTTAGTATTTTATTTCCATATATAAATCGTCCGGGACAATTACATAATACTTTGATTTCCTTTTCTAATCTTTATAGTGATAGGAATGATTATGAAATAATAATAATAGAAGATGATAAAAATAAAAATCGTTTTATATTTCATAAAGATTTACTACAGGTAATTGATTCATTTAAAATGCTGCCCATTAAATTGATTAATCAAATAGGTGGAGAAACTTATAATCCTACATTGCATTATAACCAAGGAGCTAATTCAGCAGTAGGAAAATATTTAATATTAACAAGTCCAGAATGTTTTCATACAGTAGATATTTTATCAGAGTTAGAAAAAGAATTTAATGCAAATGAAAACAGATATGTTATTTGTTCTTGTATAGGTGGCACAAATAGTCCTTTATTTATTTCTGATTTTAATAAGTTCACATATAAAAAATATATGTGGTATCAACATTCAAAAGAACGACCAGCAGATTATAATTTTTGTTCTGCAATTACAAAACAGAATTTTTTAAATATAAATGGTTTTGATTTAACTTACAAAGATGGGATTGCTTTTGATGATGATGTGTTTCGAGATAAGATTAGAAATAGTGATTTAGAAATTGTAAGAAGGGATGATTTAATAGTGATACATCAACAGCATGCTAAGTTAAATAAGGTAATAGGAAAAGAAGAATATAATAAACTATGGCATATAAATAGAAATCTTTATGGCAGTAATGGAAATGGCTAATACATTTATTTTGTTTGGTATTGATTTAGAATATATGGAATCCTTCGTTATCGGTAAGTTAAAAATAGAAAAGGAATTGATAATTAATTATACTGATATTTCAAATAATAAGAATAAAAAATTTGAAGTAATCCTTTGTGATAATTTTAAAGATGATATTCCTTCTTTTTTGAAAAAATGTTTTCCTAATTCAACTTGTTTGTTTTTTACAAAAGATATTATACCGGGACAACAAGGTGTATGGGATGCAGATTACATTATTGATAGAAAGGAGGATATTGAAAAATGGAAATCCTTTACGAACCCATTTTAATTACCGGATGTGCTAGAAGCGGTTTATCAATGACGGCTGGGGTAGTAAATATTTGTGGTGGTTTTAGTGGACAGATAATTGGTCCTACTAAATATAATAAACAAAGTAGATATGAAAACTATGCCATTACTAACAATTTTATTAAACCAATTTTATTGAAAATGAAAGTAGATCAAGCTGGACAAAACCCATTACCTAAAAGTAGTTTATTTAAAGAAATCGAAAGAAACTATGTGGAACGATTTAGAAATGACATTATTAATTTAATGGTAAAGGAAGGTTATGAGGATGGCCGGTGGTTTTATAAAGATTCAAGAATGACTTTAATGTGGCCTTTGTGGAATAAAGCCTTCCCAAGAGCTAAATGGGTTTTAGTTCGTAGACAGGTTGATGATATTATTTCCTCCTGTATGAGAACTGGTTTTATGAGGGGATATAAAAATTATGCAGGATGGCTTGGATGGGTTGCTGAATATGAAAGACGATTCCAAGAAATGCATGATGCAGAATTAAATATTTATGAGGTATGGCCACAAAGAGCAATTAATGGTGATCTTACTGAAGTACAAATGGTTATAAATAATCTACGGCTAGATTGGAAACATGATAAAGTAAAAGAATTTATTTCACCTTCATCATGGCATAGAAATAAAGATAGGAGAGGATAAATGGCAAGGGTAACAAATGAAGAAGTTTTAAGTGTAATGGATACTTCATTAACGGATGTAACAATTCAGATTGATATTGCAAATAATTTAGTTAATGAAACGTTTGCTAGTTCCTCTTTATCTGATACAACATTAAAATATATTGAATTATATTTATCTGCTCATTTTGTTTGTATTCAGACTCCTCAATTAAAGTCTGTAAAATTAGGAGAAGCAACTGATCAATACAATGTTCCTGAATTGGGTAAAGCATTTAATTCTACAACATATGGACAACAAGCGTTAGCATTAGATACAACTGGTTTATTAGCAGCAAGAGGTAAAAGAAAAGCCAATTTAATAGCAATTGATTTAGGATTGTAGATAAAAAAAATAGGCTTTATGAATTAACATAAAGCCTATTTAAAAGAGGGAAATTATTTTATAAATTCATCCATTATTTCATTGGTTAAGTTTTTTAAAGGTTTGTCACATTTTACATTATTTTTTTCTAATACTTTTAAAACATTTTCCCATAATTCCTTAACTTCTTTTTTAGCTAATTTTCTCATTTTGAATCTCCTTATTTAAAGGTTAATAAAAGAATAAAACTATATAGCTATATGTATATAATATTGTTAGTAAAATGTAAAGCATAAAATAATATAATAAATTCAATAGTTTATACAACTATTTATTTAATGAATTTATAAATCATATATTCATACCCTTTTACAATAAAAACGCAGTGTAGACGAAGCCAGATAGCTTCCTTTCAGTTTTAAAAGGGTAGTTAAGAGGTCATTTTATGGCGTTTAGAACAAGGAATTTAAATCAAATAGCAACATTATGGGAAAACCCAGTTCCTGATGGAGTTGGTTGGCATACTTTTGATGATCCAGTATTAGTAGATGTTCGATGGGAAGATAAACAAAAAGAATTTATTGATGCTAATGGGGAAACAAAATTATCTAATTCTGTTGTATATATTGGACAAGATGTTGCAGTAAATAGTTTTTTAGCATTAGGTGATTATACAGACAGCATTTATGACAATCCTGCTGATGTTGATAGTGCTTTTAAAGTTTCTTTATTTACTAAAATTCCAAATGTAAGAGGAAGTACCTTTTTAGCAACTTGTTATTTATCAAAGGCAAGAGATTAAAATGGCAAGAACAGTAGTAGTAAAAAGTAATATTGTTGAGGAAATGAATAAACAAGTTAGAAATATAAAAACAAGATCATCTGCTGGGATAACAAAAGCTCTTTTATTTATTAAAAGAGAATCAATAAAAAGAACACCAGTTGATACAGGTAATTTAAGAGGCAGCTGTTATACTAATACTTATTTAACATTTAAAGGTGCTGTTGGTGAAATTGGTTATACTGCTTCTTACGCTCCTTATGTTCATGAGACAGATAAACGATATAGAAAGAAAGGAACATCTTGGAAGTTTTTACAAAAAGCGTTAACAGAAAATAAAGATAAAATAATAAAAATAATAAAAGATGAGGCATATATAAAATGAGCCAACAAAGTCCCAGCGAAGATATATTGAATTTATTAATAGAAAGTACTGCACAGGATATTGGAGATTTTGCAGCAACAACTGGTTGGGGTATTTATTTAGGAAGGATGCCTGACAAACCAGACACCTGTATTTCAATAATAGATGGACCTCCAGATAATAAACCAGCTACAAATTATAGTTATGAATATCCAACAGTACAAATAAAAGTAAGAGGAAAGAAAGGAGGGTATAAAGCGGCGTATGCTAAAATATTACAAATTAGAGATTTTCTTCATGCTCAAACAGATGTAGTTTTAAGTGACAGTAGATACATACAAATTTTATGTAATATTGATATTGAGTTTATTGGTTTTGATGAAATAGATAGGCCAATATATGTAGCAAATTTTGGTTGTCAAAGAACAAAAAATAATTAACTTTTTAAGGAGGAATAATTTATGGCAAGTAATGCGTTTAGTGGAGTAGGAACAGTTTTTAACAGAGCAACTGCGGACACGTCTAATCCGACATTTGCGGCAATAGCAGAAATAAATTCTATATCAGGTCCGAATTTATCGAGGGATACTATTGATGTAACTTCTCTTGATTCAACTGGTGGATATAGAGAATTTATCCCTGGTTTTAGAGATGGTGGTGAAATATCATTAGATATGAATTTTACCCATGATGGTTTTGCTGATCTTAAGGCAGATTTTGAAATGGAAGGTGTATGGGATTATCAGATAGTTTTTGCTAATACTGATGTAACAACTTTTGATTTTGCCGGTATAATCACAGCAATAGGTATTGCTGTTCCCATGGATGATAAAGTAACAGCCAGTGTAACTATAAAGATTTCTGGCCCAGTTACAGTATCATCTTAATTTTTTAAAAACAATTTTAAACAGATTAACCAAATCTTTTATTAAACAAGAAAAAGGAGAATTTAGAATGCGTGTTTTGACAAAAGAAAATATTAAGGAATGTAATGATATTAAAAAAGAGTTTGTAGCAATCCCAGAGTGGACTAATGAAGGTGAAGAGGAAGCAGGTGTTTTTGTAAAGGTAATGGGGGCAGATGAAAGAGATTCCTGGGAATATGAAACATTTGTTAAAGGGAATGAAGGAAAATTAGCAAGTAAAAATAAAGAACAGATTATTCAAGGATCAATGAAAAGAATAAGAAGTTCTCTTGTAGCAATATGTTCAGTAAATGAAAATGGTGAAAGAATATTTACTGAAGAAGATATTGAATGGTTAGGTAAGAAAAATGCAAAAGCAGTAGATCGTATTTATGAAGTAGCACAAAGAATAAATGGAATGAGAAAAGAAGATATTGAAGGTGAAATAAAAAACTAATAAATAGGCCAGAGCGAAAATTTCTTTTTAAATTAGCTCTGGCCTGTGGAGAACCTCATCCCGATTTTATTTTAAATAAATTATCTTCAAAACAATTAACTGAAGTAATCGCTTATAATAGTGTTGAACCTTTTGGACATGATATTTTATTCTTTATGATTGGACAGTTACTTTCTATGACATATGGTATTAATAAAGGAAAAAATTCTCCCAGAAAAGGTCCTTGGGATTTTGTACCTTTTATAAAAGTAGATAATAAGAAACAGGACGCTGAAGTAATGAAGGGATTATTTACCGCATTAGTTGAAGAAACAAATCCAAATAAAAAGAGAACAGTTAAAAAAGAAAAGAAAAAAACATCTAAATTTTTACAGAAGAGATTAACTAAATTAAAAGAGGAGAAATAGTTATGGCAAACATTGGTAGTTTATATGCTTACATTGGTGCCGATACTACTGGGTTATCATTAGCACAAAAACAAGTATCCTCTTTTGTAACTGGAACAACTTCAAAATTTAATTCTATTATATCAGTTGCAGGAAAAGTATCAGCAGCATTTGCGGCAATAGGAGTAGGAGGAGTATTTTTAAAAACAATACCTTTACTTAAAGAATATGAATCAGCTTTAGTTGATATGGGTAAGGTATCAAGTAGATCTTTTTCAGATATTCATAAAGACATTTCTTCATTTTCCTCGGAATTAGGAAATAGTATTGAATTAGTTAAGGGGTATTATGAAGCAATGTCAGCTGGTGTTACTGAAGCAAGCGAATCTTTTGAGTTAATAACAACTGCTTCTAAATTGGCAAAAGCTTCACATATAGATCAGGCAACCACAATAAAAACATTAGCAGTAATGATGGGTGCATATGGAGAGGAATTAAAAACAACAGCGAATGCAGCATCACTATTATTAAATGTTGAAAATGTAGGTATCACTACAACTGCTGAGTTAGCAGGCGTCATTGGTTCAGTGGCAAATTTAGCCAAACAAGCAGGACTTTCTGCAAATGAATTAGGTGCGGCAATAGCTCAAATATCAACAAGTGGAATTGGAACAGCAGAAACAGTAACACAGTTACGATCTGTTATAACTGCATTAATTAAAAATTTTGATGATCTTCCTGCTTCAATTAAAAAATATGAATCAGTTTCTGAGGCTGTTAAAAATTTAGGATTTATTGGTGTATTGCAAGAAATGGTAAAACAGACCAATGGAAATGAAACTGCCTTGGTTGATTTATTAGGGAGGCAAGAGGCTTATTTAGCTTTACTGCAATTAACAAAAAATGAATCTGTCAGTTATAACAAAATGGTAGGCTTTATGACAGAAAGTGCAGACTCTTTAACAGTAGCCTGGAATAATTATAAAAATAGTTTAGAAGGATTGTGGGGAACTCTCAAAAATAAAGTAACAAATGAATTTATAAATTTTGGTATGAAAATATTACCTACTATAAAAACAGGTTTACAGGTATTAGTAGAAAATATTGATAAATTAATTTCAGCATTTACAACTTTATCTAAAATATTAGTAGGACTTGGTTTTATTTATTTTGCAAAAACAGTAATACCTTTGATAATTTTAGGAGTTCAATCATTAGTTGCAGAAATTCAATTAATGAATGTTCGGTTAGCATTAGCACCTGGGCTAGTTGGTAAATTAACAACTTCATTAACAGGAACAAGTGTAGCTGCACAAGTAGCTTCAAAACAAATGTCCTTATTAAGTGTAAGCGTGAATGCCTTATTTGCAGGATTTGCAGGTTGGCAAATAGGTAAATGGTTATCAGCTAATTTTGAGGAAGCCAGATTAGCGGGGGTAATGTTTGTTGATTATACAATAAAAGGTTGGAATCTTTTTGAGTATGCAGTTAAGTCAGTTATCGCGGCAGTAAAAAATATTTTTGAACAATGGATATACAGTGCAAAAATATTATATGGTGGGTTTTTATTATTTATTGCAGATGGTATAAAAAATCTTCCAGGGTTAAAAGAAAAGGGAGAAGAATTAACTGGATATGCAAATAATTATTTAAAATCATTACAAGCACCAAAAGATGTTGTAACTACCTTGCAAGAAATTACTGCTGAATATGAAAAAACAAAAAAACAGCATGATGAAATAATAACTGACATGGTTACGGCAGCTTTGGATAGTAATCAAACAAAAGAAATTGAAAATATTGGTAAACAGTTAATTGAAAATAATGAAAAAATAAAAAACAGTGCAGGAAATGTAAAACAGTCAACTGTAGAATCTTTACAAGCATACCAGAAGATGTATGAAGATATGGGATATTATGGAAAGGAATGGTATGACAATGAAGTAGCATTACTAACCAAACAAGCTGAAGATTATAAAGCATTAACTGGAGATAAATTAGCTGCTGAAAAATGGCTACAAGATCAAATAGTAAAATTAAAAAGCCCCACTGATATTAGTAAAATTGAGGATATAGAAAAAAGTAAAGTGGCTTATGAAAATCTTATATCCTCAATTGATCCAGTTATTGCACGGTCATTAGAAATGGCGGAAGCTCAGAAAATTATACAACAATCCCTTGAATTAGGAATAATAACTTCTGGGATGGCAGTAGAGGCAAATAAAAAACTTACTGAATCATATGAGAATGAAGCGGCAGATAAACTTCTTCAAGATAAAATGTCTTTGTATAAAGACCTTGAAGGATTTGAAGATGAATATCGACAAACACAGCTTGAATGGATAGAAAAAATAAGAAAAGAGGAAATAAAAGCAACAGGGAAAATAGTCGCAGCTAATAGAAAAGCTTCCGAGCAAATTGCTAAAATAAAACAAGCAGAATTTGAAAGTCAGGCAATGAAGGTCGATGATGCTCTTGGTCAAATGGCAGCAGCTTTCCAGAGTATTGGAAATATGTATGATAAATCATCTGGTGAATATGCCAAAATGCAATCAGCAGCAAAGGCAATGATTGTTTTACAACAAGCAGTTGCAGTAGCCACAGCGGTAGCAGCTATAGCAAATCAAGGATTAGGTGATCCGTATACAGCTTTTGCCAGAATAGCAGCAATGGCAGCAGCAATGGCCGGTTTATTAGCATCAACAGGAATGTCTCTTGGCGGAGGCAGTAGTGCAGCAGCACAAACAAAACCTAAAAGTACGGTTTTGGGAGCAGAGGACGGAAAGGGTAGTGAATCAATAATGAACTCATATAAACTCCTTGAAGATACCTATTCCATGGAGTATCAGGAACTTTCAAAATTAAATGATTCTATGAAGGAGTTAAATAATAACATATCAGGACTTGTAGCAAATGTGTTAAGAGTTAACATAGGCAATTTGGGAGGAGCAAACTCCAAAGAATTTGGAACGTCCTATGACATTGGTAAGATGGTTGATAAAATGCTTAGTTATCCTCTCGCTATTATGACTGGAGGAATTTTTGGTGGTATTTTAAATAATTTCTTAACTAAAATAACCGGCGATTGGCTTGGTAAGGCTTTTAATTCCGTATTTGGTGGAAAAGTGACAACAAGTGTTACGGAATCAGGATTATCCCTAGGCGGTTCTTCCGTATCCAGTTTATCCTCAGGTTCTGAAGTGGCAGCACAAGCATATGCTCTTATTAAAAAGGTCAAAGATGGCGGATGGTTTAGTTCTGATAGGACATCATTTTCTACTCAATATCAGTCCGTGAGTGCTGGGACACAAGATTTAATATCTTCTATTTATCAAAATCTTTCTGAGTCCCTTTTGACTTTGACACAAGAGTTTGGAATGGATATGTCTAAAACTCTAGCATACACTTTTTCATCTATTAATATTAATTTAAAAGGTTTAAGTGGGGAAGAGGTAAATAAAAAGCTATCTGAGTATTTTTCTGAACTTGGAGATAAAGCGGTCGAAACTCTTTTTGGTTCAATTTTAAGCGGGTATCAACAAGTTGGAGAAGGATTACTTGAAACAGCAGTCAGGTTAATAAGAGATAAAGCAATTATTGTAGATACTTTAGAGATGACTGGTCAAGCATTTACCGGAACAATTCCTCAATTAATTTCATTTAGTGAGGCTTTAATCTCAATAGCGGGTGATATTGATAAATTAAGAGAAAGTGCGGAAAAGTATTATGATAAATTTTTTACAGATGAGGAAAAACATATAAGATTACAGAAACAATTAACGGAAGCACTATCAGATATTAATTTTGTATTGCCAGAAACTAGGAAAGGATATCGGGACTTAGTTGAAGGAATTGATTTAACAACTGAATCTGGTAAAAAGGCGTATGTTAGTTTATTGCAATGGTCTGAATATGCTGATGAATTTTACAGTGCACTTGAAGATTCCGTTACTGATGCTGCTGATGCAACAAAAAACCTAGTTAATCAATTACTTGATTACATTACTACTATAGATGATTTTATAACAAGTATGAAGTTATCTAGTGAATTTGCTCCATCAATAAGTTATGAACAGATACAGGGTCAATTTAGTAAATTATATCAGGGTGCTTTAACTGGTGAACAAGAAGCATTAAATAAATTAATTAATTATACCCAACAGACATATTTACCTTTTATAAAAGCATATGATGCAGATTCTTACCAAAAGGTATTTGATGATTTATTCGGAGCTAATGGAACTTTTTCATCATTAAAGGAACAAGTGACAAATAGTTTATTAGAACCGTATGAAATAGATTATACAGATATATTATCAATGTTAAATGGTAGTGTTATTGATGGGGCTCAGGCCATAATAGATAGCATTAATCTTCAAACTTCTTTAATAAATAAAGAATCAGAAGAGAGTGTTCAAAAGCAACAGGAGAAATTAACCGCCTCTCAAGAACAACTAGCAGCTAATGAAGCAGCAGTAAAAACGTATCGGGAAGCACTTGCAGCCTATAACGCACAATTAGTTGTAGTAGAGCAAATACAAGATTATATGCAAGACTTATATACCCAATATACAAATTCAGGACAGAATAATACAAGTTTTGGCGCTATTTCCTTACAATTTCAAATGCAATTAGAGGCTGCTATAGCAGAGGCTAATAGACTTTATGGTTTACTTCCAGGACTTCCAGGACATGCTTCTGGAGGAACAATCACTAGAGACATGATTACAAGAGTGGGTGAAAAAGGAACGGAGTGGATTGTTCCTTCTTATCAACCTGAAAGTAATAAATTCTTAAAATCAGTAGGAGTAGATTCTAATATAATTGCTGAATTAATTTCATCAAAAATGAATAGTGGAAGTCAACATGTAACAGTTCAAATTGATGGCAAGAGTTTAATGGATATTATTATTGAAAATGGGAAGTCCGATTATAGTTTTTCTAAGGGAATGAGGGAAATAGTAAATGGCTAATAAAGAAATAGCAGATTATTTTACAACAGTAACTCCAGATTATGATGCTTTTTTAAGTGTTATTGCTCCGGCATCAGTTGCTGAAATAGTTGACAAAAATCAAGTTGTTCATGATTTTGATGATGGTTCAGATAGAGTTATAACATTATCTGCTACACCAATAGCACAGATTACTTTACAATTTCCAGAAGGAATAACAGAGGAAGATGCTGGAACAATAATGGATTTCTTTTTAGATGTAAACAAGGCAAATGGTTATGCCCGATCTTTTAAATATTTTTATCCAAAAGATGGGCATAACTATGTCGTAAAATTTAAAAGTAAAATAAGTAGAAAAAGAACATTTTTAAATCATTTAGGATTAGTGCCTGTTGATGAAGTAGTATTAAAGATAGTTGGAAATGTATCAGCATAAGAGAGGAATAAATGTTAAGTGCAAATGTAAATGCTCAGACTATATTAAATGCTTCAAGTAAAGAAGTGAGTTGGTTATTTGAAATTGATAGTGATGCTGGCATTCTTTATTGGTCTACAAAAAATTATACTTATAATGGAAATAACTTTATTAATAAAATTATACCTGCATCGTTTTCAGGAGTACAGCTAAATTCATCTATTCCAAATAATAATATTATGTTTCCAGCATCTGGTAGTTTTCAGTTTATTGATGAGGAAGACACATATCAAGCGTCTTGTGAAAATTTTTTAGATAAAAAGTTTTTACTTAGATTAGTTTTAAAATATTCAACGTATGAAGAATGTATTTGTTCTTGGTTATTTTCTATTGAAAAAGCAAGGTATAATAAAGGGATTGTTACAATAGAATATAAAGATTTTTTTTCAAGATATTTAAAAGGGACATACCCAAATACTCCAAGAATAAGTTCCTTAAGTCCTTCTGATGAAGCGTTACCTAATGATAATATGTGCTTACCTATATTTTTTGGTACTGCATATATTCCAATAAGAAATTTATATATAACAGATAAACGATATTATTTATTAGGTCCAGATAGTGTAACTTATGATATTGATGAATTTAGATCACC
>Ga0172380_10002355_pt1 | contig 29400 bp, 29 predicted proteins | sample Leawe162metaG_FD_119747 | JGI IMG/M metagenome (GOLD analysis project Ga0172380, IMG submission 119747) | Leachate microbial communities from a municipal landfill in Southern Ontario, Canada - Leachate well 162 metaG | ecosystem: Engineered > Solid waste > Landfill > Unclassified | place... | reverse complement strand
CCCCCCGGCCCCTTGCCCCCGGTCCCCCCCCCCCCCCCCCCCCTCTCTTTCAGAGAGAAGTCAAAAAAAAAAAAAAACTGACTAAATAAGGAAAACAAGGGAGAGGAAAGAAGGGGAAGGAAAGCCGAAAGAGACTGAAAGGAAAGGGGGAAAGGACCGCACTCGGGAAGGGGAAAGAGAGGGGAGGGGAAAGGACCATACATTATGCCGGGCATATAGACCATACCGGAAGCTGGGCCTTGGGCGCGCCCGGACGCGGGCTGGGATATGGGCGGATACCCGCCCGGACATGTGTATATTTTGAGGTCAAATCAGGAAAACCCATGAGGGTTGCGCGAGGGCTAACTGGGATTTTAATGGGAAGGCAACGAGGAACACATAGGGGAATGTAAGGCGAGATGGAATGGGATTAGGCCATTGGGGGCGCGCGGGATCATGGTGGGGCGCGGGTATGGGGTGGCATGGGGGCAAAGCGCGCGTGGGTGGCACCGTGGGTGGCGATCATGCCCACAAGGCGATAACCACACCCCCGCCCGATCATGCCCGCTCACGCCCCATTCCACGCGGTATGGCTCCGAGGCCCAAAACAGAAAAAGGGGGCGCAAGCCCCCAATTTCCCCTTCATGTTCGGGCTGGTTAAAGCCCAAGTTCCTCCAGCGTGGTCTCGCTTTCTGGTTCGGCGAAGAAGTCTTGCGCTTCTTGCATGTAATCCCTTCCGCCGTTGGCCAGTTCCCGTTCCATAAATTCCCGCACCTTTGCGTCGATCCAAGTGAACTTCGTGTCCTTTTCCGTGAAGTATGCCGCGACCACGGGAACCACCGCAAGCGCCGCGATCTTATGCATCTTCGTCGCGTCCAGTTTGTTCGCCCGCGCAAACCGGATCATTAATTCCGCCTTGGCTTCAGTCATCGCGCGCTTGGCCACGGGGTCAACAGTGCTTCCACCACCCGTCCCGCGCACGGGCTTTTCAAGTGCCTTGCCGCTGTGCGCAATCGCAAGCTCTTCCCGATATTGTTCCAGTTTGACGTTGGGTTCAAGCCCGGCCAGTTGATCGTTCCAGTACCGCTGCACCCCTTTGCGCATGATCGCGTCAAGGTAGCTTTGATCCATCTTGGCTACATCAACCAACAGGGTCTCGCCCGCACACTTAACTTCAAACTTCGCATCCGTGATCGTGAGTGTATGTGACATTATATTTCACCTTTCGGGTATCGGGTCCGGCACCATTGCCTCGCCACACCCCAAAGATGGGGCTTGCCTCCGCCAATGTAAATCCCTTCGGCCAAACAACGCAAGATTATTGCTCAAGTATTTTCCCATGCGCACTACCGCCACCACTCGCCATGCGCACCGCCTTGCCACCCAAAACTCTCCCGCCCTAGGGGGTGGGGTTCGCTGAGGGGGGCCGGCATCGCGTGGGGGGAGGCCCCAGAAATTAGTTGAGTGGGTTTTTAGGGTATGGCTCCCTGCTTTATAGAAATAGTTGAGGATAGCTTTACGATATGGTCCCTATGCCTAGCATAAGAGCCAGCTCCTGCGCGCGCGGAAAACAGCTTGCGCCCGTGGGCGTTCCCGCATATACTTGGGCCGAACAGGAGGCAGACACTCATGGACGGCATCGACTTCAACTCCCTCGGCCTGCGCACCACCGGGCGCGCGAAGACGCTGGTGTTCAACCTTTCGCGGGAACTGAACGAGGGCGACCTGGCGCTGCTGGAGGAGCCTCGCGCCGCGAAGGCCCCGGAGATTAAGAAACTGCGGGAGCGCCACCACGCACTGGCGAAGTTCATCGCGCAAGGGATTCGTCCAGGCGATGCGGGGCTGATGTGTGGGTACAGTGGCTCCCGCGTCAGCATCCTTCAGGCGGATCGGGCGTTTCAGGAACTCGTCGTATTCTACCGCGACGCAGGGAATGAACGCTACCTCGAGCACAAGGTGGCGCTGTCGGAACTCGGCCTTGACGCGGTTGAGGAAATCCGGGAGCGGATGGAAGAAAACCCGGAGGACGTTTCCCTCGGGCAGTTGATGGAGATCGCGAAGCTTGCGCTGGACCGGAGTGGCTTCGGCCCGAGTTCGACCTCCGAGGTAAAAGTGAACATCGGCCTCGCGGACCGGATGACTGCGGCGCGGAAACGGATCGCGGAACTGCGCGACATAACCCCGATTGAAGGAGACTCGATCAGTGACTAGCAAAACCAAACCGGCGGTATCCTACGCTGCGCTCACCAAAAGTGACAGCACCGTGTACTCCCCGCCCTACCGTGCACTCTACGTCGGCGGGGATGGGAATGTAGTCCTCGTGGCCGCGGACGGTTCCACCGCAACCTTCACCGGGCTGGTGGCCGGAACCATCCTCCCAGTGGAGTTCGTTCAGCTCATGTCCACTGACACCACGGCCACCGCCCTGGTCGGGTTGCTTTAACCCATGTCCGAGTACGACGACCTCCTCGAGTCCCTGGCTCAGTTCTCCAACGATCCCCTCGGGTTTGTGCTTTTCGCATACCCTTGGGGCGAGCCAGGGGAACTCGAGGACTACTCCGGCCCCGAGCCCTGGCAGGTAGACATCCTAACCGAACTCGGCCACGGGATCATCTCCATCGAGCAGGCGATCGCCAAGGCGCGGTTGGTTTCCGAGGACGTGGAGTCCTCCCCGATCCAACTCGCCCGCACTTCCGGCCACGGGATCGGGAAGTCCGCGTTGGTCAGTTGGGTTCTCGACTGGGCGCAATCCACTATGGAGGACACCAAGGGCGTCGTCACCGCGAATACAGAGAACCAGTTGAAAACCAAAACCTGGGCCGAGATGTCGAAATGGCACCGGCTTTCCATCACAAAATCTCTATTCCGCATGACCGCCACCGCCCGGTTCTCCATCGACCCTGACCACGAAAAGACCTGGCGGATCGACATGGTTCCGTGGAGCGAGAAGAACATGGAAGCCTTCGCCGGGCTGCACAACAAAGGCCGCCGAATCATTATCGTGTTCGACGAGGCCTCCGCCATCGCGGACCCGATCTGGGAAACCACCGAGGGCGCGCTGACCGACAAGAACACGCAGATCATCTGGTGTTGCTTCGGCAACCCGACCAAGAACTCCGGGCGGTTCCGCGAGTGTTTCGCCGGGGGTAAGTTCGAGCACCGTTGGGCTAGCGCGGCGATCGACTCCCGTGAGGTCTCGATCACCAACAAAGGCCAGTTGCAGAAGTGGATTGACGACTACGGCGACGATCACGATTTCGTCCGGGTTCGCGTTAAGGGTCAGTTCCCGCGCACCGACGCCACAAGTTTCATCTCCCTTGAGCTGGCCCGCGAAGCCACGCTCCGGGAGCTCCCCGAAGGCAACGAGGCTCCGGTAGTCCTCGGCGTCGATGTAGCCCGTTTCGGCGACGACAGTTCCGTGATCTACCCTCGCCGTGGCCGGGACGCCCGTTCTCTCCAGCCCAGGGTCTATCGCGGCCTCAGCACCCTGCAGTTGGCCAATCGCGTCTACGACATGTATATGGAACTCCAAGCCAGTTCCGTTTTCGTCGATGGCGGCGGAGTCGGTGGCGGCGTGGTGGACCAACTCCAGTCCCTCGGCGTCCCCGTATTCGAGGTACAGTTCGGCGGGCGCAGCGACAATACCTCCCCGGATGACCCGCAGGCGAAGTACCTGAACAAGCGCGCCGAAATCTGGGGCGCGATGCGTGCGTGGCTGAAAAAAGGCTGCATCCCCGAGTCCGTCCCACTGGTCGAGAACGCTTTCACCGAGGAACTCTCCGGCCCGACTTACACCTACTCCCGCGAGGACTACCTCCAACTCGAGTCCAAGCGCGACCTGCGTCGCCGAGGTATTCCGTCCCCGGACCTTTCCGACGCCCTCGCCTGCACGTTCGCCTACCCCAGCCTCGAACATTCCTTCGGCCTTTCCGCCGAGACTTATAGTGATGATAACCGCCAGGAGAACTCCTATGCCTAAAGCGCCGAAAGCAGTTTCCTACCCCACCACCCCGACCTCCGCGAACTATCTTTCCCGCGGGGGCTTCCGTGCTGCTGGGATGGGCCAACGCCCCAACAAACTCATCAACCCCATGGTCGGCTTTTCCCAGAGCACCGTGGGCCAACCTTCACTTCTCGGCGGAGCGTAAACCATGTCCACGGCAACCGTAACCGAAGAACGCCTGCGGAAGCACAAGCGCCTGCTCCAGGCGATGGATGCGGAACGCCGCAACTGGTTTCCCCATTGGCGCGAGCTAAGCGATTATTTCCTCCCCCGCCGTTACCCCTGGCTTCTAACCCAACGCGAAGTCCGCACAGCTGATCGCCGCAACCGGAAGCTTCTCGACTCCACGTCGATTCTCGCAGTCCGCACCCTGGCCTCCGGGATGATGAACGGTGTGACCTCTCCCGCCCGCCCGTGGGTCCGCCTGCGCATTGCGGGGTTCGATGAAGAAAGCACCAACTACGCGGCTAACCTTTGGGTCGAGGAGACCCTCCGCCGGATCATGTTGATCCTGTCCGAAAGCAACTTCTACAACTCCATGGCAGTCCTATACCTCGAGTGGTGTACCTTCGGCACCGCTTCCCTCGCCATCTACGAGGACTTCGACGACGTTCTCCGCTGCTACAACTTCGCCCTCGGGGAGTTCTACCTCACCCAAGACGAAACCCAGCGAGTCAACCGCCACGGGCGCCGCTTCGTCCGGACGGTGGAACAAGTCGTCGGGGAGTTCGGCATCGACAATGTAAGCGAGCAGGTCCGACTGGACTACAACCGCGGCGACGAGGCCTTGTTGAAGGAAGTTGAAATCGGCCACCTGATCGAGGTCAACCCCGACGATGGACTGCTTTCCGGCCCCGCCGGTTGGCGCGAGGTCTACTGGGAGGTTTCCGGCCAGGAACTTAAGTACCTTGCGGTCAAGCCGATGTACGAGTGGCCCTGCGTTACGCCCCGCTGGGAACTTCAGGGCAACGATAGCTACGGCACCTCCCCTGCGATGGACGCCCTGGGCGACGTGATTGAACTCCAAGACATCCTGCAAAAACGTGGCGGCGGTCTGGCGAAGATGGTCAGCCCTCCCCTCATCGTGGACCAACAACTGCGGAACCGGCCCAAGGCCCTCGGCGCCAACGGCATCACCTACGCCGCTACCTCATCCCAAAACTTCGGGGCCAAGCCCGCGTATTCCGTGCAGTTACCTTTCCAAGAACTCGCCAACGACATCCTGCAGCTTCAACAGCGCATCCGCGAGACCTGCCACAATAACCTATTCAACATGATCTCGCAGTTGGAAACCGTGCGCTCCGCCACCGAGATCGACGCCCGGCGTGAGGAAAAACTAATCCACCTCGGCCCGGTCCTCGAGCGCTTCTACAACGAGGGCCTCGACCCAGCTCTCAAGCGTGTGTTCGGCATCGCGCAGCGCGCAGGGCTTTTGCCCGAACCGCCGCCGGAACTGGTCGACTCGCAAATTGAAGTCCAGTACGTTTCGATCCTCTCTGACGCGCAGAAGGCCTCGGGCACCATCGCCATCGAGCGGTTCTTGCAAATGTCCGGGCAGCTCCTCGGCGTCTACCCCGACACCCAAGGTATTCCGAACGTCGAGGAACTCCTCCGCGAATACGCCGAAAGCATCGGGATCAAACCCAAGGGCCTGCACTCCCGCGAGGAAGTCGCGCAGTCCATGGCGGCGAAGCAGCAGCAGGAACAACTGGCGCAAACCGCGGGCATCGGGCAACAGCTGGCCCAGGGCGCGAAGGTCCTCAGTGACGCGGATATTGGCGGCGGGCAGAACGCACTGCAGGCAATGATGGGCTAGATTTCTGTTGCGGCGGAAAGGGAAGTGTGGTAACGTGTGGGAGAAGGGAGTAAGGTATGGCTGTGGAACTGAAAACCGCTGAACAATGGGCAGAGTACGACACCACCCGTGTCCGCGAGGGAGTACGGGAAATCGCCCGCTCGCCCAATCTCCGGTTCTTCCTCCGCAGTATGCTGAACGCTTTTGGCGCCAACCAAACTCCCTTCGCACTCAACCCCGCCGAGTGTGCTCGTCTCTGCGGCCGCCACGAGGCCGCAATGGACATCATCGCCACGATCCTCGAACACGAGGCAAACCTTTACCCCGCTTTGATCCTGGAGGACCAGAATGAACAGTCTGATCGCGCGTCTGCGCAATAGTGCAGTATACCAAGCCCCGAACGAAACCGGCGCCACCCCTGCGCCCGTTGAATCAACTCCCCCCGCAGGCGACACCAAGCCCGCGGGCGACCAGTCCCTTCTCTCTGTCGCGGGTGCGGACGAGAAGGTGGGCGGTGAAGAAAAGGACGGAACTCCTCCCCCGGCTGAACCCTTCACCGCCCTGCTACCCGACGCATTGAAATTCCCCGAGGGGGTAGAGGTTATTCCGGAAACGGTAACTTCCTTCCTCGAGATCATGAATGACCAAACTCTGTCCCGCGCAGACTTGGCACAGAAACTGGTTGACCTGCAACTTTCAGAGTCCGGAAAGGCGAACGAGGCCGCGATGACTGCGGCTCAATCGCTTTGGACTGAAACCCAGGACCAGTGGCGGGCGGAAGCGAAAGCACTGCCGGAACTCGGCGGCGCCAACCTCGACAAAACGCTTTCCGCAATCAAGAAAGGTCTGGACACCATCGGCGCCGACAAAGCGTTCTTTGATGCGATGGACCTGACTGGGGCGGGTAATCACCCCGCAGTCATTCGCGTCCTCTACGCAGCAACCAAACACCTGCAGGAAGGCGCTCCCATCGGGGGCACCCCTCCCAAAGGTCCAATCTCAAAAGCCGATGTCCTATTCGGCGGCACAAAGGAATAAACTACCATGAGCACGCTTGGCGCTACGAACCCCACCCTGCTCGATGTCACGAAGGCTATGGCCCCTGGGGGCTCCATCGACATCGTTGCAGAAATTCTGAACGAAACCAACGAAATCCTCGACGACATGACGATGATCGAGGGCAACCTTCCCACCGGCCACCGGACCACTGTTCGCACCGGCATCCCGGCCCCCACCTGGCGCCAACTCTACGGCGGCGTCCAGCCCACGAAATCGACCCGTGCGCAGATCACGGACTCGTGTGGTATGCTCGAGGCCTACGCTGAAATCGACAAAGCCCTTGCCGACCTGAATGGCAACTCGGCGGCGTTCCGACTCAGCGAAGATCGCGCGCACATCGAGGGTATGTCGCAAGAGGCCGCGGCCACGGTGTTCCAGGGCGACGAAAGTCTGAACCCCGAGCGCTTCACCGGGCTGAACAAACGGTTCAACTCCTCCACTGCCGAGAACGGCCAGAACATCATCAAAGGTGGCAGCGCCGACACTGACAACGCCTCGATCTGGCTGGTCGGCTGGGGTCCGAACTCCGTCCACGGGATTTATCCCAAAGGTTCCATGGGCGGTCTCCACATGGAGGACAAGGGCCAGGTTACTATCGAAAACGCCGATGGCAGTAATGGCCGAATGGAAGCCTACCGTTCGCACTATCGCTGGGACTTGGGCCTCACCGTCCGTGACTGGCGCTATGTTGTTCGCATCCCGAACATCGAGCGGAGCGCACTGAAAGCCGACGCATCCTCGGGCGCGAACCTCCCGGAACTGATGTTCCAGGCCACGGAACTGGTGCCGAACCTTTCCGGCGCTCGCTTCGCGTTCTACATGGACCGCAGCATCCGCACGAAAGTTCGCCAACAGCTGGCGGCGGGCGTGTCGGGTTCGACCCTGACGGTTGAAGATGTCGGTGGTAAACGCGTGATGTCGTTCGACAGTATCCCCATGCGCCGCGTCGATGCCCTGAGCGCCGACGAAGCCCTGGTCAGCTAATCGTTGGGCCTCCCGGTCCAACTTCAACCTCAAAGGAACGGAACATGATTACCGATCGACTGAACACTTTCTGCAAAGCCACGGCGCTCAACACCGGCGCCGCTGGCAGTTACCTTATCGGTGACGTTATCGACCTCGGCGATGAACGTGACATCGGGCAGGGCGAACCCCTGTACCTTGTCATCCAGGTGGATACCCTTGCGACCTCCGGCAGCACAGCCACTGGTACGTTCTCTCTGTGCTCGGACGCCCAAGAAGCCATAGCTGTCAACGGCTCGCAGACCACGCACTTGGTCTCCCCGACCTTCGCGGTAGCCGCGATGACTGCCGGGAAGTCCATCCTTGTCGCGGTGCTTCCGCGCGAAGGCAACGCCTATGAGCGTTATCTCGGCATCGTGCAGACCACCGCCAGCGCTGCGTTCACCGCAGGGAAGATCGACGCCTTCCTTACGATGGACCCGGCTGGGTGGAAAGCCTACGCTGACGGGGACAACTGATGACCAGCCCAGTCAAAACCGCGGAGTACAAGCTTCGCCGTAAGTACTGGGATGGCCAACGTATCCACGGGGTTGGGGAGGTTCTCTCCTTCCCTGTGGGTAAGGCTCCCAGGACCGCAGAACTGGTTGCAGTGGAAACCCCCACTCCGCCGCAACTGCCGAAGGCCACGAAATAAGGAACGCTTGTCATGGCAGATAGTGTTATAGAACTCTGGAACTTGGCACTATCTGCCGCCGGTGGTCGGGGCACGATTTCCTCGGAAACCGAGACTGGCAGGGAAGCGGACCTTTGCAGGCTTTGGTATCCCCTCATCCGGGACACGGTACTGAAGTCTGCGTCGTGGCCTTCGATCAAAAGCTACGCTCGGTTGGCATTGCTTTCCGAGCGTAGCGATAACACCGATTGGGTCAACACCGATCCCGCTCCGACCTGGCGGTACGCCTATGCAGCCCCCGCGAACATGTTGGCGCCACGGTATCTGGCCAGTTACTCCCGGTTCGACGTTGCGCTCCTCGGAACTTCCAACGCGATTATGACTGACGAGACCAACGCAATCCTGCACTATCTTGTCCGCCAAACCGATGTAACCCGCTGGGACGTAGGCTTGACTTCCGCAGTCGTTCATTCCCTTGCGGCGGCGCTGGCCCGCCCACTGAGTGGAAAAACCACCTTGGCGAAAGACCTGAAGGAACTCGCTACCGAAGTGATCCTCTTGGCCCGGACCGAGATGGCAAACGAGAGCGATGACAACTTCGAACAACTCGCTTCCTGGCACGAGGCCCGAGGGTATGAAACCCTACCCGTAACCACCCGCTTCGTCTGGCCCTACGCAATCCTTTCCGCGATAGGTGCGTAATGCCTATGTACCAAAAGCCTACCTACGCGTTCATCGCCGGGGAGCTGAGCGAAAGCTTCCTTGGCCGAACCGATCTCACGAAGTATGAACTCGGCGTTAAATTAGCGCGGAACTTCTTCGTAGATTACCATGGCGGGCTGTCCACCCGCGCAGGGACTGAACTGTGCGTTCCGATCGAGGATGATACCTACCCGACTAAGATGTTTCGGTTCCGCGCTACGGCAGGAGATTACGTCCTGCTGTTCGGGCACCTGTACTGCCGCCCGATCCGCGAGGGTGGGTATTTGCTCGAGGCCGCAAAAACCATCACTGACATTACGGATGATGTTGTAACCTCAGCCGCGCACGGGTACTCCTCCGGCGACTGGGTTTACATTTCCGGTGTCGTCGGCGCGACGGAGTTCAACGCCCGGTATTTCGAGATCACGGTTCTGGACGTGAACACGTTCCAGCTTCTCCTGCCCAACGGCGGAACAATCGACTTTAGTCTTTATAACCTTTACTCCTCCGGCGGGAGTGTTTCTCGCACCGTTCGCATCACCACTCCGTACCTTGGCACGGACCTTTCCGACCTGAGCGCGGAACAGAAATACGATGAAGTCGTGCTGACCAGTCTGGACTACGCGCGGCGGAAACTTACTTACGCTTCCGATACCTCCTGGGCCTTGGCGTTGATTACCTCAGGTAGTTCCGTTGCGGCGCCGACCGGCCTGACCCTGACCCCAAGTGCCGCAGCTTCCGCAGGTGTGGCCTTTGCCGTGACTGCTGTAGTGGATGGAAAGGAAACTGTCGCTTCCGACTACAAGACCACGGAACTAACCGTGAACTACACTGCCACCGCGGGGTCGTTGAAAGTAACCTGGGGCGCAGTTCCAGGCGCGACGGAGTACAATATCTACCGTTCCCTTGTCCTGCCCATCGGCGCGGACATTACCCTCGCGCAGGAACTTGGCTATCTCGGCCACAGCTTCGGGCCGCAGTTCACCGACAACAACATCACTCCGGATTTCACCAAAACCCCGCCGTTGTACTACGATCCCTTTGCGGACAGCACGATAACTGCAATTGAAATGACCGCGATCGGTAGTGGTTACGCCAAGAGCGGCGCGGTCGTGGTGACCGACCCGAACGGAACCGGCTTTGTCGGCTACCCAGTTATCAACGCGGCGGGGAATATCGTTTCAGTTGTGGTTGTGAACGGCGGGAGTGGGTACACCGCCCCGGTGGTTTCCTTCACTGGGGGCGGAACCCTGGCCACCGCCACCGCTACAGTGGGTGAAGCCACCGGCAATAACCCTCGCATCTACCGTACCTTCCAGCAGCGTGGAGTTTACGCTGGAACCAACAACCTTCCTATGACGATTTTCGCCTCCCGCCCTGGAGAAACGGAAAACATGGATGTGAGTTCCGTGATTACCGCCGGGGATAGCTATGAGTTCACCCTCGACGCCGCGGAAGTGAAACCGATCCGGCACATGCTTGCCCTGCGCTTTGGGCTTTTGGTGTTTACCGAGAACTCCATTTCTCTTCTCCGCGCCGAGGAGGGTAAAGCGGTGTCGGGGATCAACGCCCTGGCCGAACCCCAAGCCTACAAAGGGACTAACGGTTCCCCGCCCGTGGCGATCGACCTCGACGTGCTGTTCGCGCAGAACCAAAGCAGTTCCCTAAACGCCATGATGTACACCGAGTACACCAATACGTTCAAAATCCAAGACCTTTCAGTCCTATCCAATCACCTCATGGGCGAGGGGAAGGAAATAACCCGCATGGAGTGGGTTCCGGAACCGCACAAACTACTCTATTGCCTGCGGGAAGATGGCGCGTTGTTGACTCTGACCTACGAACGGGAACAAGAAGTGTTCGGTTGGGCGCAGCACTGGACCCGAGGGTTGTTCAAAGATTGCTGCGCTGTGAACGAGACCGCCGGGGATGTGCTTTACGTCACTGTCAAGCGGAAGATTAACGGCTCCTGGGTCCAGTTCGTAGAGCGGATCAAACCCCGCAATCAAACTATCACCGAGGACTTCTGGTGCGTTGACTGCGGGCTGGCCTCTACCCTCCTTTCCCCTGCCGCGGACCTTGAGGCTTCCGCTCACACCGGAACTGGCGTTACCATCTCGGCCTCCGCAAGTGTATTTTCCTCCGGGAACGTTGGGGATATTATCTACCTCGGCGGCGGGAAGGCCGAGGTGGTTGGTTACACTTCCGGCACAGTAATCATCGTTGACTTCCTCCGCGATATAACGCTTCTGGTCCCTGAGACCACGGATGTTCCGCAGATCGTTACCTCCGGGAACTGGGAAATCGCCACTCCGATCTCCACAGTCTCGGGCCTTTGGCACCTCGAAGGGGAGACTGTTTCCGTCCTCTCGGACGGCGATGCGTTCCTCGATCAAATAGTCACCAACGGGTCTGTCACCCTCGATGCCCCGGCTACGAAAATCAAAATCGGGCTGCCGTATAAATGCCAAGGGCAAACACTGCCCATCGTTCTCCGCGACATTCAGAGCGATGGTCGCCGGAAGAACGTCCTTGGACTCGCCGTTCGGCTACTTGACTCCCGTGGGCTTTCGTTCGGTAGCAGTTTCACCGATCTTACCGAAATGAAAGACCGCTCATCCGAAGATTGGGGTGAAGAACTGGCCCTCCGCACGGACTCCTCCTACGTAGTCGTGAATACCGCTTGGACGCCAGAGGGCGAGATATTCTTTGAGCAGAAATATCCCCTCCCCGGGACTGTTCTCGGGTTCGTTTACGACGTAGACCTGGGGGACGATTGATGGAAGTCCTTCGCACTGGGGCGCTTACTCCCGAGCAAACCACTGAGGTCCTCGCTAACATCCCGAGAGAAGATGCTAAGGACCTGCTCGCGCGCACTCACGAATACTTCATCGCCCAGGATGGGGAAACTGTTTTGGCCTACGGTGGATTGATTTCCTCTACCTTCCTTTCCCCAGAGGTCTATGTCTGGCTTATCGCAATCAACCGCCCAAGTTCTCGCCGGAAGATTATTTCCGCCCTCGGGCTGGCGCAGAATTACATATCCTCCCTCGGCCAACGGGTTTTCTGCGAGGTGTTCCCTACCGATCGCCGCGGGCGGCACTTTGCAGAGGTTTTAGGGTTCAAGAAAATCCTTGAACTCGACGACCGCAACGTTTTTGAATGGAGTAAATGACGATGCAGGCACTACCAATTATCTCCGCGGTCGTCACCGCAGCCTCCACGGTCATGGGGGCGATGTACCAAGGCCAGGTTGCGAAGAATAATGCAATCATCGCAGAGAACAACGCGGGCCGGGCGATCCAAGAAGCCTCTGTAGCGGCGCAAGAAGGCGACCAAGCTGCGGCTGCGGACATCGGCCAGATGATTTCGCAAGCCGGGGCGAGCGGCCTTACCCTCAACACAGGTTCCCAAGGGCTGAAGCGCAAGAGCGCGAGTGAACTTGCCGCGCGAGATCGGGGTTACACCGTTTACAAAGGCGCGACCGAAGCCGCAGGCTACCGCCAGCAAGCTGAGGATTTCCGGTCGGAAGCGAGTGCCGCGAAGTCCTCCGCGATCTTCGGCTTGATCGGAGGGGGCCTGGACATTGGGACTAGTTTGGTCAACCGCAAAACTACGGTGAACAACAACACCGCTCGTCGTATCACTGGGGGAGTTCAATAATGGCAATCGGTAGTGTTAAACTCGGCGGAACCCCGCAGCAGTATTCTTCCCCTCGCGTGAGCGAGAACGCCTTTGGGGCCGGGGTGGGCACCGCACTCAAAACCCTTGCGGGCGCGTTCGAGGACTACGATACCAGCTTAACCAATCTGGAAATCGCGCAGCAAGCGGAAGTCACGCGCCGCAACCGTTTCGACGCGAACCTTGCTGGCGTCCGCCTGAACGGGGAAATGAATCGGACCGTCGCGGACTTGACGAATAACGCGCCCGCGAACGGCGAGGGGCTGACCGAACAAACTGCGGCCAACCTCGCCGCTATGCGGGAACAATTCCTTTCCACCATCACGGACCCTAAAATCCGTGATGAAATGACATTGCAGACTGAGGGTTGGTACCAGTCCCACATTACGAATAGCTACCTGAACGAACACACTCTCCGTGTCGGGTATGACACCCAAGCGGTGACTGACCTCGTGCAAGAATTCGCGAGCATGGTGGGTCAAGGCGACGCCACCCCCGAGGACGCCATCGCTATGATGGAGCGGGCCATTGAACTGACCTCGCTTTCCGAAACTGAACGCAATGCTGCAACGACCGAGGGAAATGCAGTCATCCTCGGCTCAGCGTTCCAGGCCCAGGCCGAACGTACCCTGCGCTCCAACCTTCAGTTCAAGGATACACTGAACCGCTTCGTTGCCTCGGCGCCCCCGGACATTCAGGCAGAATTGAGTATCATTTCCGGGGAACGCTCTCCCGCAAATCAAGCCGACATCATCGGCCAGAACATGACCAAGCCCAAGTACGGGTTCACTGCGGAAGAACAAACCCAGTGGTTCAATGATGTCGCGCAGTTCGGTCCCGAGCGGGCCGGGGAGATGTGGGCAACTGCCTTTGACGCGGCGAATCCCAATGGGACTACCCGCCTCCGTGACTTCATCGCCCTACCGGGGCGGTCGCAACACCAGACAGGTTCCGCCGCCGACCTTGGCTTTGCGTCTGAGCGCGCCCGTGCCTGGGTTCATGCGAACGCCGCTGCCTTTGGCCTGCACTTCCCGGTTCCTGGCGAGAACTGGCACATTGAACTAGTCGGGGGCCGAGATGCTTCGGGCAACCTCCCCACGATCCCGGATGTCTGGAACAACCCACTTTACGCAAGTCTTTCCTACGACCAAAAGACCGCACTTGAGGGCCTCGCCGGGCAAACCGTAACGGCAGAACAAAACGCCATCCTCGGGCAGCAGAAGGCCCTGGCCGATCAACTGCGCGCCCAGATCGCGGCGGGCGATTTCTCCGTCACCGATAGTATCAACAACGCCATCCGCATGGGGCAAATTCCGGCGGATACTATCGACGAGTTCATCAACGCCAACCGGGACATGACCGAGCGGAAAACCGCTGCTACAACTTTCGGTAACTCAATCGCGAATGGTCTTGCGATCGCGAACACTCCGGAGAACCAAGAAGCGGCACTAGATTACTACCGCACTTCCGGCATCCTTGCGGGGATGCAGAACCTTGAGCCCAATGCCGCCGAAGCTTTCGCCCGTGACTCCGCTTCAACAGGCTTCATACCCGAGGACATGCTGGCTTCCATCCAAGCCATGATCGGGTCGTCTAACCCGCAGCAGCTTGAGTACGGCCTGAACCTGCTCAGCTCAATGGAAGCCAAGTCCCCTGTGTTCGCAGGAATGGTACCGAAGGAACTGGTTGCGGCGGAAGCGTTCTGGAGTACTGCCCGGCGCTATAATCCCGCCGGGACACCACAGGCTCTCACCCAGTACCAACAAATGGCGGACCCGAAGAACGCGGCGCTCCGGGAACAAGTCCGCACTGAAGCGGAGAAGGAACTCAAGTCCATCACTGACGGGGATATTGCCGACGCGTTCGATAACTGGGTTCCGTTCAACCAGCCGGGATTGCCCACGAACCCCAACGCCTATGCGTTGTTCAAGACCGACTTTAACACCCTGTACATCGAAGGCCGCGCGAGGGGGTTGAGTTCTTCCGCGGCCACTGAGGCGGCGACGAAAGCTATGAGCAAAAGCTGGGTGAACGAAACCATCGGCGGCAGCGGAACATTGATGCTGAATGGTCCTAGCGCCCCTGCGGCGGGCTACATCAACACCGCGACTGAGGGCGGTTTCCGTAGTTCCGAGGAAATCCATCAGGACATCGCGCGGTCGCAGGGCTGGGCGATGGACAAACCCTTCGACATAGTACCAGACAAACCAGTCAAAGGACAACCGATTTCCTTCACCATTTTTGCTGAGAATGATCGTGGGGAATATACTGTCGTCACTGGCCCGAACGGGAACGCCCTGCACTTCCAACCATCCGTCGATGAAGAAACTATCGCAAATCGAAACGTGATGACTGAAGCCTTGCACTTCGAGGTTGGTCTATCGGAAGCCACTAACCACCTGAAGGAACTCCAAAGCAGTCTTGCCGGGATGGAGAACTCTATCGCCCTTGGCTTCCCTGATCCGGGGATTGAAGCTGTACGAGAACAGATTGCGGAAACCGAGAAGTCTGTGAAGGTACTTGAAGGGCAGGTTACTGAAACCTCCCCGGCTAAACGGCTAGAAATCCTTCGGCAAACTATCCCAACCTGGCTCGGCAAGCATGGGCAAAACATGACGATTGAGGAAATCCTTGCAGACCCGAACCTTGGGGATTACTACCGCAATGAATTGGCTAAGGTTATGCCGGAGGTAACGCAATGAACTACGTTGAAGTAAATCCCCTTGCGGCGCAACCTATCGGCGGGCAGGGTCGGGCCGCACCGCAGATCGAAGGCAGTGTTCTCGGCGCCGCCTTCCGCCAAGAGAACGATATGCTGAACCTTGCCATGGCCGCAGCGAAACCGGTGTTCCAGATCGACACTGAGTTCGACATTCTCGGCGCTCTGCGAAATAGCCCGTATCAAGGGGAATACGGAGATAAACTACTCCGCGCGCAGTCGCAACCGGAGTTTGACTTCATTTCCCAAACCATTGACCAGGAGCTGCGGGATAAGCAACTATTCGCGCAGCACCCGGTTCAAGGGTTCATGTCCGCAGCGCTGGCGAGTATCATTTCCCCTACTTCCCTGATCCCGCTGGTCGGCCCCGCCAGGGGGTTAAAGGGTCTTGGCCAGTCCTTTGCGCTCGCGGGTGCCGCGGTAACTGCGCAGGAAGCCTTGTTGTTCAACCTGCAGGAAACTCGTACGCCGCTCGAGGCCGGGGTGAGCATCGCGGCAGGCACCGTTCTCGGCGGGATACTCGGCGGATTGGGCCGGCAGTTAGCGCCGGAAACCATGCAACGTATGGCCTCGGATATGGCTGATACGCGGGGCATAGCAACCATATCCATAACTGACCCCATTACCGGCGCGACGAAAGAGGTCAACTTCGCCACAGTTAAGAAAGTAGAACTGTCGGAGTTCAATCCCGAAACCGCAACGATCGGGCAGCGGATCACCGCCTATACCGCGGACGATACTCCAGTCGAGGCCACGATCACGCGGATTTCTAACAACGAGGTTGTGGTTGCGAAAGAGGACGGGACTACAGTTAAATTGGATGAAGGGGAATTGTCCTCCGCTCCACGTGATCCCGAGAACTCCAGCCCCTTGCTTCGGGACGAATTCCGCACAGTGGATGATATCATCGCGGAAATCCACGGGGAGGAACTGCCCTTCGATCGGCAGCCTTTCACAGTCGTCCGTGCCGCGGACCGGAACAATACCCTGATGCCGGGAACGGGATACCGCGTGGCTGAGTTCCCGAACGGAGTCAAAGTAGCCTTTGTGAAAGCCGATGGCGGATACACTATCGGGCTGCTGAACGAACAGGGAGCGCTGCGGAATATCGTAACTGGAGACACCGGGACTGGCGCCAAGACCGTTGGGGAACTGAAAGAGAAGTTTGAGTCTGGTCAACTGGACGCGAAGGTTGAGGAACTCAAGCGGTCGGCGGACGAGGCCGAGGGAATTGCAGTTTCGCCGAAGGTGGAAAATCCCTTCGGTAGCACCGCCGGGGCGAAGTCCCTAGCGCAGCCTGTGCCGGGAAAACTATTCCACCACGATAGGTTCACGGGGAAGATAGTTGATTACCTCGCGACGTGGAACCCCTTAACCCGGCTGAAGAATAGTAACTTCAAAGCCGCACGGAAACTGGGGAACATGGCGGCGAGTTCCGGTACTCGTTCCGCTGGCGCGACCGAGGGCGTTGCCTCGAACACCGGCGGCTTCCTCCAAGCGAGGGTTAAGGTTCACGTTGCCATGACCGCGCAGAAACTGGAAGTCGATCTGGCCGCAGCGTACTACAGTTACATCAAGGGCGGCGCAAAGCTACCGAATGAACTTCGTATGCCGTTTATGTTTGACATGAAGAATACACTATTCAGCCCCGTGAACGGGAAGATGCACCCGGATGAGTTTCGGACTGCAGTGACGGACGCCTACGCCACTGGGGTTGAACACGCTGTCCCCGAGGTGAATGAAGGGGCTAAAGCGGTTCAGAAACGGATTGATTACTTCCGCGCCGAGATCGAACGGGCGCAGGAATATCGTTCCGCCCTGTCGGGGGAAGAAGAAATCTTCGTGAACCTGGACGCGGCTTTAGGCGAGGGGCTGAAGAACTTCTTCCACCAGGTCTACAATACCGCTGTGATTTCCAAAGATCGCAGTGGGTTCACGAATGATTTTGTCCCACACTTTGTTGAGCGGAAACAAGCGCAGTTCAACGATGCGTACGATGAGTTCAACGCTGGGCGGGAGGGTGCCCAACGGTATCAGGATTTGTTGGAACTTCCACAGGATCAACTGAACGGCGCCTACGCCCGCGCCGAGAATGCGCTTAAGTCCCTCGAGGCCGAAGCCGAGTACGTGGATGGGAAGAACTACCTCGCGGCCCTGCGGAAAGGCCTACGCGACCAAGGGGTTTCGGACAAGGAAGTAGCGAAGCAGTCCCGTGCCGCGGAAAAAGCCCTGCCGAAGGGGTATAAGGATATTGTCCAGCAGGTCAAGGTGGCGAAGCAAGAGAAGAAACTACTCGAGCGGATCGGCGCGCAACTAGACGAAAAGCAAGCGAAACTTATCGACGAGATTAATGATCTCGAGGACGCGCAGGTTGATCTGTTCACGCGGGAAGCCCAGGCCGCAGTGAAGCTGGACGCCAAGCTGAAAAAACTCGGGGATGAACCGCATGATGCTGAAGTCAATTCCCTTTGGGCCAAGTTCACTAACGCGGTTCGGTTGAGCGCTGCAGCCCGGCGCCGGTTGGCAGACAAGGAACTCCTCGCGGACCCGGCGAAATTCGACACTGCAGTTGATAAACTGAACAATGTCGAGGAGCGCACGGCGGCGTTGTTCAAGCGACTGGAGAAAGCGGAAAGTTTCGATCCCGCAGAGGCGCGATTGGTCCTGCAGGAGGCCGCGGCGATACGTCAGGTTCGTGCGGCGGACTTGAACGCGAAGAAGGCTGTCCGGGCGGCGAAGCTTGAGGCGGAACTGAAAAAGCTTGACACTGACGAAAACCGACTGTGGAAGCAGCGGGAACTGAAGAAGTCCATCGACGATGCTCAAAAAGCGGAAGATGCGTTTGAAGAACACTGGCACTCTCGCGGCGGCGAAGGCAGTATCACTGACGGAAACGTAAGCTTCCTTCGTTCCGCTACGGATGAAGTTAACGCACTGTACCACAACCTTGTCGGCAGTCATGCACGGATCGGGGGATTGGACTTACTCGGGGATGTACGAGGCGCGGAGAAAACTCGTTCCCTTCTATTCATCCCGTATGAGACGAAGAAGAAATGGCTAGTTCGGGACGCGGCGCATGTGATGCAGGTTTACGCCCACCACATTGCCCCGGACCTGGAATTATGGCGGGCCACAGGGGACGTGAACGGGAAAAGTATCATCGCAGAAATTACTGAGGAAAACAATATCCTAGCGGAGCGGTTGAGGAACTCCACCCATACGCTGAACGGAGAGCCGGTTAACCTTGCTGGCGTGGACCCGAAGGACCATGGAAAGCTGAAGGAGATCACCCCGAAGCAGCGGACGAAGATGGAACTTAAACTGCAGAATGAACTGAACGCCGCGACCGAGGATGCGAAGGTTATCATTGAGCGGCTCCGGCTGCAGCACGGGAAACCCCAAAACCCTGACTCGATCTTCTACCGGGCCGGTAGGACCGTGAAGGATGCGAACGTTAGTTTGTACATGGGCGGCGCTGCGATTGCGAACATCGGAGACCTTGGCGCCACGGTGGCCCACTTCGGCCTAGGGAAGATGTTGAAAGGCGGAATGCAGCGGATCATGCTTGACGCCAAAGCGAATAAAATGCTACGGCACGAGGCGTTCGCTTCCCACATCGGGCTGCAGACATTGCTCCACGGAAACCGCTCGCAGTTGTTTGGGCTTTCATCCGAACTGGAATTGCGGAAAAGTATCCTCGAGCGGGGGACACATGAAATCGCCAAGCGAATGTCTGTGGTTAACCTTCTCTCGCAGGTGACTGACGCCACGGAAATGATAACTTCCGTTGCGGCGTACACGGATATTTCCAAAGCACTGCAGGCGATTTCCATCGGTGCAGGGCATAAGGATTATGCGTGGGGCCGGACCCTCCTCGCGCGCAATGGGGTGGACGAGGACATGGCTCGTCGCATGTGGGCGCAGTACCAAATCCCGGATGGAAGCACGAAACTCCAGGATGACTTCCTCCTCCCCAACGGGGAGGCTTGGCAGGACGGAGACGCTGCCCTTGCGGTACGCGCCCTCATGCACACTATGGTGGACAACGCAGTGTTCAACGGAGGGCTAGACGTTCCCACTTGGACCACCGGGACTATGCTCGGGAAAATGCTTGGGCAGTTCAAGTCGTATCAATTCATGGCAGTTAACCGGATGTTGATCCACGGACTGCAGGAACAAGATATGGCTTTTATGTCGGGCACAATGGTTTCCCTTGCCTTGGGCGCACTAGCCTATTATACTTATGCTGTGGCCGCTGGTGGTGCAGTGCAGGAGAAGATGGAAAACGCAACCCCACTCCAATGGACCTACGAGGCCATGAACAGGTCGTTTTTGTTCACGGCGTCGGGAGACATTCAGCGGATCGGGGAGTCCATTCCTGCGCTGAATGACATGTGGTTCTTCGGCGGAGGGGAAGGGAGAAGTTCCCGCGCGGCAAGTTCCCTGTGGGGTGCTGTGGGTGGCCCGAGTTATTCCACCATTTCCCGCGTGTTCGAGGTAGTGCAGGGGATGAACGAACCTACCGCCTCGACCGCGCATAAGGCCCGACAACTGGTTGCGTATAACCAAGTGTTCTATATGCGCAGGATCGCAGACATGATGGAAAACGCTGCCGTGGACATCATCGGCCTACCGGAACGGAGAAACTAATGGCTATTACAAACACCACTCGGGTAGTCCGGTACATCGGAAACGAAAGCACTACGGCTTTCCCGTATGCGTTTCTTATCCCGGACGCGGACTCGGTAATCGTTTCACTCGTTACCTTGGCGACAAGTGAGGCTACTGTCCTCGACGGAGCTGATTTCACAATCACGGGGATCGGTGATCCTGCGGGCGGGACGGTAACGTATCCCTTGGCTGGGAGTCCAATTGCAAGCACCGTTCAGTTGGTGATTGAACGGTCAGTTCCTATTACTCAGACTGTGGTCATTACCAACCAAACCCGATACTTCGCTGATGTTGTCATGGAAGTCTGGGATCGGCTTACCATGATGGTTCAGGAGCTTCGGGAGGAGTCAGGAAGAACCCTTCGCCTGCGGGTGGGGGAAACCCTTAGTACGATCCCGGACCCAGAGGCCGGAAAGGTACTCCTTGTAAATGACGCGGGAACTGGACTGTTTTGGGGGCCGACAGCAGCGGAAATTGCTGCCGCGCAAGCCAATGCTGATGCAGCTATCGCAAGTGCTTCGGCGGCGTCCGCCAGCGCCGCCGCCGCTCTGGCCGCCGAAAACAGCCTGCTTGAGAACCAAGGGGCATGGGTCGGCCCAGGCACGGCGTATGCCCTGAGTGATCTTGTGCAGCCTGGTGATGGTTCGACCTATGTTTGTGTCGTGGCGCACACGTCCACTGGCACGTTCAACGATGATTACGGCGCTGGCTATTGGGCAGTTTTTGCGGCCAAGGGTAGCCCTGGCGCGGGCACCAGCGACATGCTGGCCGCGAACAACCTGAGTGAGTTGACAAGCCTATCTGCCGCCAGAGCCAACCTCGGACTTGGCACCGCTGCCGTTGTGGACGTGATCGATGAGGACAGTTTTGCCACTGACAGCGCCACGCGGCCACCGTCGCAGCAGAGCGTGAAGGCTTATGTTGCGGCGAGCGTCCCTGCATCCCCCGTCAAGGCGTGGGTCAATTTCAACGGCACCGGGACTGTTGCGATCCGCAAAAGTTTTAATGTTTCCAGCATTACCGATCTGGGCGTTGGCTATTACCGCGTCAATGTGACGAACAATATGGCGTCTGCCGATTATGTTATTTTCACAAACGGCGCTGGCATCGACGTGAATAAAAACACAAATATAGCTAGCAGCACGACGACTGGCCCGGCTTACGATAAAACCGTGACGGGGTGTCGTATCCACACTGGCACGTCATCGGCGGGGAACCTGCAAGACTACGAAGAAGTGCACGTTATGTTGGTGGAGTAATGAACATGCTGAATAAACGGATAATCTACCAGAACGACGAAGGCGGGGTCGCAATTATTGTCCCGGTCGAGTGCGGCCTGACGATTGAAGAAATCGCAGCCAAGGACGTGCCGACAGGCGCTTCGTATAAGATTGTTGACGTGGCCGATATTCCGACCGACCGATCTGCACGTAATTCATGGACGGTTGACGAAGCGGATTTAACCGATGGGGTGGGCGCATGATTATCAAGGTTCCGCAGCCAGACCCCGCCGAGGCCCTCGCCGCATGGCGCGCTACCGCGACCATCAGCTTCCCGCAATTGCTGATCGGCCTTGTGACTGAGGGCTGGATCACCGAGGCGGAAGGGCTGGCGTGGAACGCGAAGGTGCTTCCCGCTGCCGTTACGGCGGTAATCGCTACACTACCGCAGGGGATGCAATTCGCGGCCACAACGCGCGCGCTCAACCCCTCGATCGTAGAACGCAGCAACCCGCTGGTTTCGGCAATCGGTGCGGCTGCTTCAAAAACCGAGGCAGATTTGGATGCCTTCTTTCAGACGTATAGCGAGGTCTGACCTATGAAACTAGGGCTATCCCTTGGGCTTGCGGGCCAGCGGCGGCATGGCTCGTCAATCCCCCTGCCCGTGTTCACGGTGGGGCCGACCATCAGCGGCAATCCGAACCCCGGCGAAACGCTGACTTGCGCGGTTACGGCCACAGGAACCGGGACAGTTTCATATGCCTACGACTGGCGGAAAGGCGGTGTCACCTTGGGCGCAGCAAATCAGGCCACCTATACCGTGCAGATCACGGATGACGGCACGACAATCACCTGCCGCGTGACGGCAACGGATGACAACGGCACCCGCTCGGCCACATCGAACAGCCTGCCGATCACCTATCCGCAGCCCGTCATATCCGCGCAGCCGACCATGACGCCTTCCAGCGTTGCGCCTGCTGGCGAGATCACGCTTGATCTTGGCACCGCGTCGGACAGCACTGGCGTGATTGACTATTTCACACTTGATGGCTCGGACGTGAGCGGCGATCTGGTGGGGCTGGTTTACACAGGCTCGACAGAAGGCGTGCTGGCGCTTCGGGTGGCCTATACCAACTCGGGCGGCACAACCTACTCCAACGTGATTTCTGGCGCGGTCAACACGCTGCCAGAGATTTCCGCCTTTTCGGCCACGACTGACACGATTAGCTTCACAGCGTCGGAGCCGTGTGACGTTTATTACCTCGTAAACTCAACTGAGGTGACAGGAGCCACAACGGTCATTGCAGGCGGTGGCGAGGCAAGCGGATCGTACCCAGTTGACGAGGGCGCGAACTCCACGCCGATTGATTTCAGCGCGATTGGCAACGGCGACTATTGGCTGCACGTGGTGCTGGTGGACGGCCTCAGCGGCGTTAGCGCAGTGACAACCTCGGCCTTTATCGTGGCGTCTGAACCTGCGCAATTTGCGGGTGGGGCTTGGTCGGTGGCTGACGCGGGCACCAGCGGCGACATTACTATCACAATCACGACCCTGCCGGATGATGGCAACTCGGCAATCACTGATCTGGAATATCAGATCGACGCGGGGTCTTGGGTCAGCATGGCAGGCACCACAACGGGCGCTTATGCGGTCGCTGGCCTGACCGATGATGTGGAAGTTGACGTGGCTATCCGCGCGGTCAACGCGATTGGCAACGGCACGGCCAGCACGACAAAAGCGGTAACACCTACGGCGAGCGCACCGGCTGGCGCGGTAGGTTATATCGGCGCGGTCACATATAACGCCATCGGCAGCACGAGTGCCGATACTAGATCTCTTACGGCACTGACCGGCGGAAGCGCCAGCGCCCCGGTTGAGGGCGATATGGTTATAGTATCAGTCGCAGTTGGGACCAGCACGGGGAGTGGCCAAACGACATGGGCTGGCCCGTCCGGCTATACACCATTGCTAGGTTCTGGCGGCATCCTGAGCAACAGCAACCAACGATTTGCAATCTTATGGGTCGGCTATAAAATAATGGGGGCTACCCCTGACACAACCGTTGACATACCCGGGTCACAACACAGCAGCGACGGTAAGGCGGAATATATTTCTGTATGGAGTGGCGTTGATGCCTCTACAATAGCCGCCTCGGTCGCGTCTGTGCTGAATACGTATACAGCAATTGCCGATCCGCCCTCGGTTACGCCTACGATTTCTGGCTCATACGTTCTGGCGGTAGGCGGTGGCGGCGTTGATGGGGGAGATTATACTTCATCCGATCTGTCAGACTTCCGCGCAGACTTTGCGAACGACAGTAATGATGCCACTATAGGCGGCGGTTATATCGCTTGGACTAGCGGAGCCGTTGATCCAGCGGCATTCGGATTTACTGGAAGCGACAACTCATTCAAGGGTGCTGCCGCAATGTCCCTCGTGTTGGAGCCTGCATAATGACTAAAAAGATCAAAATTGGCGGCGCGCAAGCCAATGGGACGACAATAACTGTCAGAGTGCAGATCGGCAGTGAAATACCCGTTGGATTCTCTAATGTCGTTTTCGAGCAGATAAGCGCGAACCAAGCTAAGGTCGATTTTGATTACTTCGGACCGGCCTGCACCATCTATAGTCGTCCTAAGAGCGGCTATGCGTCGGATGGAAAAGACGTGCTTGGTGGCTTCCCGCAAAGCATATCCCACTATCCAGAGGGGAACCTACCAGTCCACCATACGATGTATTCTTGGACAACGCTTGTAGAGGGCGTGGTTTATGTTGACATGCTTTATTCTGACGATGGGGTGACACTCATACCTGCAGGCAATGACGTGGTGCTATCCAACACTATCACAATGTCTGGCGCGGTGGCGGCGGCTCCGACTGCGATCTATCCGTCAACCATCGAGGTGGTGCAGGGCACAGTCTCTGGCACGGTCATTGCCACGCTTTCCAGCAACGTCGCGGGGGCGGTATTCTCGGAAGGCACGCCCGACCAGACGCTTGTGAGTGTAGGCGATGATGGCAAAGTCACGCTGCTATCGGACGCCTCGTCAACGGGCGACTATGTAATCAAGGCAATCGCTACGACACCGGGCGGGGCCTACAACCAGAACGTTACCGCAACGGTTGTGGCCGAGGTTACGGGCGGCACGGCGTCGGTGAACGGCCCGACTGAGCTTGCGGCGGCGCTGTCCTCGGCAGTGAGCGGAGATACGCTGACACTGGCGAGTGGAAACTACGGCGCGTTGAGCCTGACTAAGACCTTCACCAACTATGTCACGATTGAGGCAGCAAACCCCGCTGCGCCCCCAGTGTTCACCAGCTTTGTGCTGACAAACTGCGCATATATCAAGGTCGATGGCGTGCATGTTAGCGGCACAAGCGACGGCGGATCAGGCGGCAGGTTCATGCACGTCAATGGCGGAAACCATATCCAAATTCTAAACTGCGAAATCAACGGATCGGTTAACGGCAGCTATGAGGGCGCGCACGCATTTCAAATACAAAACAACCCATCCTTTGTGACGTTTTCTGGAAACTATGTCCACGATGCGCTGAATGGAATTGTTGTATTCGGATGCACCAATTTCGTCTGTAGTGAAAATGTTGTTGACTATATTGGTGCGGACTTTTTTAAGCTCGCGGGCGTCAACACTGGGCTATTCGAGAATAACACTGGCGGAGGTCATCTTTTCCCGAACGCAACCGCACATGCCGATTTCATGCAGTTTCAGAGTACTTCATCTGACATCATAATCCGTGGCAATGTCTATCTAGCGCAGAACAACGAACGCGCGCAAGGCATCTTCTTGAAGGACGGGACCTATACTAACGTCCTGATCGAGAACAATATAATAATATCCGGAAAGGCAAACGCGCTGTTTGTCAACCCACCCGCGTCGGGTGTGACGATCCGGTATAACACCGCTCTTAATACTGTTGGCCTTGGCCATAACAATGCAAGTGCTTCTGCGCCATCTGGGAGCACCGTAGAAAATAACATCGTTTCCAACACGGTTGGCAGTTTGAGCGGAACAAACGTAGTCGCTCAATATCTTGCCGGGGCTGGACAGCCGTATTATTACGCATCTCTTTACGCGGATGTTGTTAAAGACCTCGGTGTGACGATTGCTGATCTGGCACCAGTTCCTGGCAGCCTTGCCGAAACTAAGGGCGCATATGCCCGCATCGCGGAGTTACTGGCATGAGTGCTCGACCGGCAATTGAAAACAGCGACCGTGGCATCACGTTAAACAAATCATTGGCGTGGACCATCTTGGTTGCTTTGGTGTCGCTCGTTTGGTGGGGCGGTGCCACGATTACAAACCTGCAAGGCACGACAATGGACATCCGGCGACTGATCGACGCAGAGAAACTTGCGGCGGACGGCCGAGAAACGCGCATCAGAAACCTTGAAATGGCTACATCAAGCGACCGTTCAACTTTGGCATCAGTGCAGCGTGATGTGGCGCGGCTGCTGACGGGGCAAGAGGAAACCAACCGCCTGCTGAGGGACGCGATTATCGCTGCCGGTTCGCGCTGATCTGGAAAGGACACGAAAATGAAACTGATCCACAACTGGAAAGCCGTCGCCCTGCACTCGCACTCGATGTGGGCTTTTTACCTGTCACTGATCGCGCTGCTCACGCCTGATGTGGTGTTCTATGTCTGGGGCGTGGACACCAACCCGCGCCTGTGGTTCGTCCTCGGTGTCGGCCTGCTGATCTACGGCATCGCGGGGCGGCTCAAAGATCAGGGGCTACCCAAATGACCGGCTGGCTGCAAGGGCTGCTGGCATCGTTCCTCGTTGTCGCTACGCCCGCTCCTGAGCCTGTGCTGGTCGGTCCTGCTTCGGGCAACGCCTACCTCAGCGAGGCTGCGGTGATCGACGTGCTGACGCCGCTGGTGCTGAAATGGGAAGGCACCAAGACCGAAGCCTACCTCGACATTGTGGGCGTGCCGACAATCTGCACCGGGCATATCGAGGGTGTGTATCTTGGCATGGTCAAGACAGCGGCTGAGTGCGAAGAAATGCTGCGCGTAGACCTGCTGGCGTACCACCGCGCGCTGCTGCCCGCCTTCACTCCAGACACGCGGGCCACGCGCCTGCACGCCAAGCGCCATGCGGCCTTTGACGACCTCGCCTATAACGTGGGCATCTCGGGCACTGCCAAGAGCACCGCCATGCGGCGGCTGAATGCTGGCGAGGTGCGTGGTGCATGCGAGGCCATTGGGTGGTTCAACAAGGCTGGGGGCCGAGTCATCCGGGGCCTCATAAACAGGCGCTCAGATGATACGGCGCTTTGCTTGGAGGGGCTGTAATGCTCTGGCTTGTGATCGCCTCAATCCTAGCGATGCCGGTGCTGTATTCGGTGATCTGGCTGGCGCTCGCAGCGTGGGCGCTTTTGGCGGGCGGGGTGCAGATGTGAGCAACAATATCGTTTCGTTTAAGGGCACTCCGTTGCCTGGACAGATGGACCAAGAGCTTATCGAAACCATCGAGGGCCTACTGGCGAGGGCAAAGGATGGGAGTTTGCTTGGGATCGCATATGTCGCCATTCGGACCGACAACGTTATGGGGACAGGATGGGATGGTGCTCCGGGGACTAGAGCGCGTATAGCGGAGGGCATAATGGTCCTCAGTCACAGATACGCCCAGTCTGTTGTGGATGAAGGCGAGTGACCGCGCTGCTGAAATACTGGAAACTGTTCGCCGTCGCTGGGGCGCTGGCTGGCGCTGCCTACGGCGGCTGGTGGGTGCGTGACGCGCAGGCGACGAAGGAACTGGCACAATCCCAAACAGAAATCCTAATCGCCATCACTGACCAACGTTTGGCGGAACGAGAACTCCGCGCAGCGGAAGACGCCGCACGATTGCTTTCCCGGGAACTGGAGGACCAAGCCAATGCGCAACCTGCTACTGGGATTTGCTTGCCTATTGAGCGCGTCTTGCGGCTCAACCTCCGTTGAGGTTAAACCCCCGCCTTGCAATCCACCAGTTACGCTGCCCAAGATGGCGCTGGACGACCGGCAGGTTGAAATATACTGGGGCCGGGATCGTGACGCGCTGAGGGTTTGCGGCGCAAGAGTGGCTGCGTTATGAGTCGCCGGAGGAGAAATATCTACCGGCGCGCTCGCGTTTGGTGGTGGTGGTTCAGGTGATTAATCGTTTTTCGGCAGGGGCTTGAACGCCCGGCCTACACCGGAAAGCATTACGGCTTTTAATCTGTTCGCCCGCAACATCATCTCAACCATCCGCTCGACGCTGTGCGATGGCACTCGTTCCTGAAGGAATTGGAATACCATAAACTCCGGGATCGGTTGTTGCTTTTGCGCGTAGCGCTGGAAACAGAAGTACCAGCAATCCTCGATTACCTTGGAGTCGCCGCCGGAGTTCATTGATTTGAATATGTCCGGCATGAAGGTCTCGGCCTCAAGAAGCCAACCAAGGGCCTCGGTGTAGTGCTCGAGGGTGATTACTAAGTCCTCAGCGGAAGAAGCACAACTGACCATGCAGAGTTTCAATAGATGCAGGGTGCGGCGGACGCTGTAGTTCACAAGTTTCGGGTGGCCGGGGACTGGGGTGCGGCCAGTCATGTGCCAGGTGTTGATCGCTTCTGCGGCCTCGGGGGTGAACTTCATCTGCCCGTACATGTTGCCGATGACGCGGAGGTCTTTGCGCAGGTTTTTCCAAAGATCATCTGATCCCGTGGCGACGGTGAACAACGGGCGGAGCATGATGTCGCCGGAATAGATTAGAAAGCAGCGGGATAGAAAGCCCTGATCGAACGCGCCTACGGGAAGGAAGTCGTGCAGGTGGCCGGGGGTGGTCGCCGCGAGAAGATTAAACTGCGGGCGGGGAATATCCATTGGGTTGTCTTTGGTAGCGCGACGGCGCTCGGCGTAGCGTGAACCATCGTACAGGTCGGTGAGGGTGGACATGAACTCCCCCTCATACGCGGGGAGGAGGACGCCCAGTTCGTTGGATAGAATTTTCAGGGAGTTGAAGGTGATCGTCGCTGGGGTTTCTTTCGGGCGGATGATGGTGCGGACTGCGGCGTTAAGTTCATCCATCAACGCTGCTTTGGTTATGTTGCTGGACGCGACGTAGTGGTCGGGAAGGTCGCGCCAAAGTTCCTCGACCTTTACGGTTAGGACGGACTTGCCTACTCCCGGTGGGCCGATTAGGATCGTGTAAAGATTGGGGTAAAGCAGGGCGTTCTGGGACTTGACCCAGACCCTGCGTTCAAGCGCCCCGGCGACCGCAGCGATAGCTACCCATTTCCGGTAAAGCTCCGGGGAGGGGAGGTATTCGGTGTAGTCGAAAAAGGACTCGATCCAGTTGTTTAGGAGCCTCATAGATAGCTCCTGATTGAAACCCTGCGTTGCGGGATGACTCGGGCCGGAGGTGTACGGGACTCTGCCCCACGCCATTTGGCCAGACCGAGGGGGTTGGCGGCGTCTTTATCCCCCCAGTTCCAGCCGGTTTTGGCCTCGACGGGAATGTAAAACTCCCGGTCGCCCGCAAGGGTTAGCTTAGCTTTCAATAGTTCCAGCGCGAGGGGAACAAGTTCATTCACTTGGTTCTGGTCGATCTGGAATAGGATTGAGTCGTGGACCTGGACAAGAAGTTCAAACCTCGGGTCGTGCCATAGGCGCAGGATGCCCTCGTTGATTGCGTCCCCGGTCATACCCTGGGGGCAGTAGGCGATTGCCGCGTTGATGACTGGTTGATCGGTGAGACGTCCGAAGAAATATCTCCGGCGCCCGAATAGGTGGGTGAGGGAACCAGTGGTTTGGAGTAACCGGACAGTTTCTTCCTGCCATTTCTTCACGCAAGGGAAACCGGAAAAGTACTTGCGTTGGAACTCAGCGATCTGTTCGGTGGGAACCTTTGTGTGCCCTGCCATGGTTTTGGGTTGGCCCATGTAGTTACT
>Ga0172380_10002354_pt1 | contig 29414 bp, 25 predicted proteins | sample Leawe162metaG_FD_119747 | JGI IMG/M metagenome (GOLD analysis project Ga0172380, IMG submission 119747) | Leachate microbial communities from a municipal landfill in Southern Ontario, Canada - Leachate well 162 metaG | ecosystem: Engineered > Solid waste > Landfill > Unclassified | place... | reverse complement strand
GAGCTCGGCCGGGGTGATGAGAGCGTCGTATTTCCTTCCGTAATAACCGCAGACGGCAGCCAGCACCTCGGGCAACCCTTCATCCGGAGAATATTTGGCAGTCAGCGGATCATGCAGCAGCCCGCCCAGATGTTCGACCAGTTCCGGTGCCGGCGGATAATCCGGCACGGCCTGACACAAATCGATCAGCGACGGACCATCATCCGGCCGGCCGGCCAGCCATCCCTTCACCTCGGAGATGGGAGGAAAATGCACCTGCCCGATCAATGCCGATATGGCATATTTCATGAAACCTCCGGCCCCTGCAGCTTAATAATATTTAATTTATCCACATTTGCTTTTATTTTTCAGGTCTTATACTATTCATTAGATAAATTGCCGCCTGCACACCCGAGATATTCCCTGTTCGGGCAACACCACACTGCGGCACCCATTACCGGACATTTTCGCTGGAGATCTTTATATAGCACTGTTTTAAACCTTGTGAAAGGGCTACGGATGAACGAGCTGGTCCGGATATTGATTCAGTTCGGCGGCGGTAAGGGGGGCGAACCGAACAACGATGCGGTGCGCTTCCTGCTGGCCGCTTTCTTCTGGTGCGTACTCTCCTTCATCGCCAGCCGCGAATGGCGGCGGGAACACAAGCGGCGCGACCTCTACGTGGGGCTGGCCGCCCTGCTCGGCCTCTGCCGGGAGATCTTGATGTTCTCGGCCGAATACGGCAGCCGCCGCGGCCTGGTCCCTTTTGATTTCATGTACCGGTACTACCCCCCGCTGGAACACGCAGCCACCATGCTGTCGTGCATCTTGATCGCCTTTGCCTTCCTGCAACAAGTCCGGATCGACAAGCGTTTCACAGCATGGTTTCTGCGCATCGCCACCGCAATCACCCTGACGATCTACCTGGTCACCGCCGTGGGCTGGCAGCGCTTCCTGGCCGTCCATCCCGGCATCCCGTTCGGCCTGTACAACGGAGACCTGGCCTTTCGGATAAGCGCCGTTCTCATCATGGCTGCGGCACTTGCGGCCTTTATCCAGGCTAAACAGGCCGGCAAATTCGTCCCCAACATCCTCCTCGCCGGATTCGCCTTTTTCTTTCTGGACGACTTCCTGATGATCCTCAACCTGCTCGTCCACGAGCGCTACGCAGACATTGCCGCTCCCATACGCCACAACCTCCACATCTGGGCCATCCCGCTCCTGACCGGCACCTACTGGTCCGAACTGCACCACCGCATCAAGGAGACCGGCAAGTTCGCCTATGCCGTGATCGATGCCCTCTCGGCCCGGATCTGCGTCCTGGATGGCACCGGGGATATCATCGCCGTCAATCGCTCCTGGCGACAGGCCGACTTTGCCAACGTGCCCATTGGGCTCCGTTTGCACGAAGGGGACAACTACCTTGAAAGCTGCGAAGCTGCCGCAGTGGGGCAGAATGAACAGGCCCGGGCCCTGACAGCAGGGATTCGCAGCGTAATGGATGGCGCGCAACAGGAATTCAGCTTGGAATACCCTCTCCGGGAACCGGGCAACAACCGCTGGTTCCTGGCCAAGGTCACACGCTTCTCCGACATGGAACCGTCATGTACGGTGATTGCCCATGAAGAGATCACCGAGCTCAAGCTGGCCGAGGAAGACGCCCGTTCCCAGGGGATGCAGCTCCTCACCCTGCACCGTGTTTCAGAGATCACAGCCAACGCCGATAATCTGGAGGATGCCTTTCACACCATAGTAGCCGAGATCGCTATTGCCACCCGCTTCCCGATGGTGGCCATCGAGATGTACGACGAGGCGCGGCAGGCAATGATCTCCAAAGGGAGTATCGGGTTCTCCCGGGAGCAGGGCGAAGGGCATGAAATACCGCTGGACCTGACCCCGGCCGGCCTGGTGATACGCAGCGCCGAACCCCTGGCGGAAACCCATGTCCAGGACCACCCCGAGTACGACTATGAGCTGCTGCGCAAGTATGACATCCGGACCTTTGTCTGCGTTCCCATGATTTCCAGCGAACAGGTCATCGGCACGATCTGCCTGGCCAACCCTGCCGAGGCCCCGGTTAGCGAGCAATTCGTCAACTGGATGGCCAGCCTGGCCAACTCGGTAGCCGCCATGATCGAGCGCAAGAGCGCCGAGGAATCCCTGCGGTCCAGCGAGGAGCGCTACCGCTCACTGGTTGACAACCTGCCGGTCGGCGTCACCCTGATCAATAACAAGTATCAAATCATGATGGTCAACCAGACCCAGGCCGGTCTGTTCCGGCGCCCCGCCGAAGCCTTTGTGGGTCAACATTGCTACGAAATGTTCGAAAAAAGAGATCAGACCTGCCCCCACTGCCCGGGCACGATCTCCATGAACACCTCTGAAATCGCCGTGGTGGATACCGAGGGTGTCAGGGACGACGGCAGCCGTTTCTCGGCCCGCATCCACTCGGTACCGCTCTTCGACGCCAAGGGCGCTGCCAGCGGGTTTGTCGAGGTTGTTGAGGACGTCACGGAGCGTAAGCAGGCCGAGGACGCCCTGCGCTACAGCGAAGCCAGGCTGATCGAGTCCCAGCGGGTGGCAAGCATCGGGCATTATGAATTCCATATCGCCACCGGCACCTGGACCAACTCGAAAGAACTGGATAACATCTTTGGCATTGATGTGGGGTACGACAGGGATCTGCAGGGGTGGCTGCGGATCGTGCATCCTGAAGAGCGGCAAGCGATGTCGGAGTACATTACCGAACAGGTGATGGGCGGACAGCGGAATTTCAATCGGGAATACCGCATCCAGCGCATCCACGACCAAGTAACGAGATGGGTCCATGGCCTTGGCCAACTGGAATTCGACAACAATGGCACCCTGCTGCAGATGTTCGGCACGATCCAGGATATTACCGAGTGGAAACAGGCGGAACAGCAGCGCCGCCTGCTGGAGCAACAGATGCTGCACGCCCAGAAACTGGAGAGCCTGGGGGTACTGGCCGGCGGCATCGCCCACGATTTCAACAACATCCTGCTGGCCATCATGGGGCATGCCGAACTGGCCATAATGCGGCTCAATCCCACCTCGCCGGCCAGGGACAACCTGTTCAAGATCGAGCGATCGGCCCAGCGCGCCGCCGAACTTGCCCGCCAGATGCTGGCCTACTCGGGCAAGGGCAAGTTCATCGTCGAACCTATCAATCTGGGGGAACTGGTCACGGACATGGCACACATGCTGGAGGTGTCCATCTCCAAGAAGGCGATCCTGCGCATCAATCTCGCCGCCGATCTCCCCCCGGTGGAAGCTGATGCCACCCAGTTGCGCCAGGTGCTGATGAACCTGGTCATCAACGCCTCGGAGGCCATTGGCGAAAAGAGCGGGGTAATCGCCATATCAACGGGCGCCATGCTGTGCGACCACAGCTATCTGGCCCAGACCTGGATCAACGAGCAGTTGGAAGATGGTTTCTACGTCTACGTCGAGGTGGCCGACACCGGTTGCGGCATGGATCGCGAGACCCTGGCCCGCATCTTCGATCCCTTTTTCACCACCAAGTTTACCGGGCGTGGCCTGGGCATGGCCGCCGTGCTGGGTATCGTGCGCGGCCATCGCGGCGCCATCAAGGCCTACAGCGAACAAGGCAAAGGCACCACCTTCAAGATGCTCCTCCCGGCAGCGGCCGGGCATTTTGCACAAATACGCAAAAATGATGCTGTCGATCACCTCTGGCGCGGCAGCGGCACCATTCTCCTGGTGGACGACGAAGAAACGATTCGCGCACTGGGGAGCGAGATGCTGGAAACGCTGGGGTTCAGTGTTGTGACGGCCGGCGATGGCAGGCAGGCCATTGACATCTACCAACAGAGACAGGAGGAGATCGCAGCGGTGATCCTGGATCTGACCATGCCGCACGTGGACGGAGAAGAGGCCTTCCGCGAGTTGCGCCGGATAAAGGCCGACGTCCGCGTGGTCATGTCCAGCGGCTACAACGAAATGGAAGTAAGCCAACGCTTTCTTGGCAAGCGGTTGGCGGGATTTATCCAGAAACCCTACAAACTGGCCGAGCTGAGCACGGTCCTCAAGCAGGCTCTGGAGGCCTGATACCGGGGCTCACGGCACGACCCGCACCACCGATTCCGCCACGCAGGCCGGCTTGGCCTCCCCTTCGATCTCCACGGTCAACAGATAGGTCAACTGCACCCCCTCGGGCAACTGTTCAACCTTGGCCACGTGCGTCCTGGCACGAATGCGGGCGCCAGCCTTTACCGGGGCCGGGAAACGCACCCGATTAAGCCCGTAGTTGATCCGCAGGCGCATGCCGGGGTAATTTCTCTCGAAGAAACCCGGGGCATTGCTCTCGGTCAAAAACGGCAGCAGCGACAGGGTCAGATAGCCATGGGCAATGGTGGCGCCGTAAGGCGATTCAAGGCGCGCCCGCGCCGGATCGGTATGGATCCACTGCCGGTCGCCGGTGGCAGCGGCAAAGGCATTGATTCTTTCCTGATCAACGGTCAGCCACGAACCACAATGGATCTCGCAGCCGACCTTGGGCTGGTACAGCGCAATAAGCTCTTCAGCAGCTCCCATGTCCTGAGTCCCCTTTCTTCCTGCAATAAATTGATTGCCAACAGGTTCGATGCTATGCTATCGCAGATTTTAGTAAGTTAGAAATAATTTTCTGCGAGCATTATGCAGCAAATAATTTCGTTCACGCACTTATCCCGTTTTTCGGGGCTAGTAAGTTAGAAATTATTTTCTGCGGGTGTTATGCAGCAAGTAATATTGTTATTCAGCTCACATAAAGCGCAATAAATTTAACAGGGATGAAGGGGATATAAGGGATAAAGTCAAAATCAAAACATTCTTCGGGTCAAACAAAAATCTAAATTTATATGTTTTTAAAGATGTTATCCCCTTCATCCCTTTCATCCCTGTTAAATATGCCTTTGGAATTTAAATTCTATTCCAGTAGTGCTGAATAGATACCAGATAATTTCGTTAACGCACTTATCCCGCCTGCCGGGCCTGAAGAATGATTATAAGGGAGACCATTGATGAAGCTGCACGAGGATTTGAAGGCACTGGGCACAGGAAGCAAGACCACCTACACCTATGACCATCCCGAGGCCGGATTGCTGGAGGCATTTCCCAGCCCCTTTGCCGAACCAGGGCTGAACCCGGCCGGCGCAATCGGGACGATCCACATCGAGTGCCCCGAATTTACCTGTCTCTGCCCCATGACCGGCCAGCCGGACTTCGCCAAAATTGTGATCGACTACCAGCCGGACAGGCTCTGCGTGGAAAGCAAGAGCCTCAAGCTCTACCTGGGCTCGTTCCGGATGCACGGCGAATTCCACGAGGCCAGCGTCAACCGCATCTGCAACGACCTGGTCAAGCTGCTCGACCCGCTCCATGTGACGGTCAGGGGTGAATTCACCCCCCGTGGCGGCATCCCGTTCTGGCCCACGGCCGAATATCGGAAAAAATAGGACAACAAACATAATTATTCAAATCACATAAAGCGCAACAAATTTAACAGGGATGAAGGGGATAAAAGCGGATAGCGTCAAAATCAAAACATTCTTCGAGTTACACACAAAATTGAATTTCTATGTTTTTAAAGATGTTATCCCTTTAGGCCCCTTTGGGTCCTTTTATCCCTGTTAAATATGCCTTTGGAATTGAAATTCCATTCCAGTAGTGCTTAATAGATACCAACAAAACAGTAAAAGGAGATTTGTGTACCATGTTCACCACATCTGATTTCAAAAAGGGGCTTGTCATCCAACTGGACGGCGCCCCCTGCCTGATCGTCGACGTCACCGTCAGTTCGCCCACGGCCCGCGGGGCCAACACCATGGTCAAGACCAAATATCGCAACCTGATCACCGCCCAGGTACTGGAAAGGACCTTCCGCTCCGGCGACAAGGTGGACGAAGCAGATTTCGAGCGCCACAAGGGGCAGTATCTCTATGCCGACGGCGTGCGGGGAGTCTTCATGGATCTGGAAAATTTCGAACAGTTTGAAATGGAGGAAGAGGCCTTCGAGCCGCTGGCTCCCTTCCTGCTGGAGGGCACCGAAGTGGTTCTGGGGCTGTTCGAGGGGCGGATGGTCAATGTCGAGCTGCCCATGACCGTCGAACTGGCCGTAACCGAAACCGCTCCGGTGATGAAGAACGCCACGGCCACGGCCCAGACCAAGGAAGCCACCCTGGAAACCGGACTCAAACTTCAGGTCCCCCCCTACCTGGAATCGGGCGAACGCATCAAGGTCGATACCCGCGACGGCCGCTTCATCTCCAGGGCCTAGGACAATGACAGTGTAAAGTTTCTTTACGTTTGCGCAAAGCCGCACCAGCTGGTGATTTGATAGCCTTAATTAGAATAAGTGTAAAGAACCTTTACACTTTCAATACTGGTGTCATAACGGCTGGTTAGCCGCAGATCGTCTTGCAAGCGTAAAGAAGCTTTACACACTTTTTCCCCAATTCAGCTCCTTTATTCCTCCCCCCATCGCACTCGACCCCGCAAACCCCCATCCCATGGTAATTCGCAAGCTTCGGCACGGATCTTGATTATGTATACGGTATACATTATTTCCGATCCGGATGCGGGCGCCTTGCGCCCCGCCACAAACCTGCCGCCGGAAATCACCGCGGCAAACCCAGGGAGAACCTGATATATGACCTACCGAACCTCCGCAAAGACCGACCAGGACCACCAGCGCAACTGCCTGATCAAACGCGTTATCCTCGACGTGCTGCTGGCACACGAAATACAGCCAGGCGATTCCATAGACGTTATCCGCGCCGAATACGAAATCAAACAAAAAGGGATCAACAAAAGCGAATTCAGTGAGGCTATGGTGCAACTTATGGATCACGGCCTGATCGAGATGCAAGGCAACGCGTTCTGCCTAACCAAGGCCGGATTCCATGCCTTCAAGCAGGATGGACAGGGTGGGCATGCGTGAGATGGCCTGGCGCTTGGGAGTAATGGAGTGACCGGGTGCTTAGAACATTTCCGAGAAACCCCACTGCAACACCCAATAACAGCGTGTCCAATAATTTATGATTTGTGAATGAAATTTTATGCGCTCCGGTGGCGGTAACACGCAGGGATCGGCTTTATAACTGGTCCTCGGGTCAAACAATTAATTCCGGAGCAGGAGGCAACAAATGTCTAAAAACGTAAGCATCTTGACCGGAATCACACTAATTATCTGCCTGACAGCTTTTCTCACAGGCTGCAGCGGCGGAGGCAGCAGTGCGCAATCCGGCACACTCGTCGATCCGGCCCCGGCCTACAAGGGTGCCACCACCAAGGCGGTACCGTCGGAGGCCAATGCCGAGGCCCTGGCCATGGGCGGCTTTGGTAGCACCGACATTGCCGCCACCATGCGCAGCGTTACCAAAACTGCCGACAGCGGCGCGCCGGAGGCAACGGCTTTTCCTCCGGTTCTCCAACTGGCCCAAATCCTCAAACAATCGATCCGGCGGATGGACCTCCCCCACAAGGCCAGCCTGTCCCGCGCCGCGGCGCCATCCGCACCCCTGGCGAAAACAGTCGGCCGGCCCAGCAATTATCAGATACCGGGAGAAAACGGCGGCACGGCCAGCTACTCCATGGAGGTCAACGACGCCACCGGCAACTTTTACGGCACCGTCGTGTACCAGGATTTCACCACCAACGCCGTGGTCGTGAACGGCACCACGCAGATCCTCGGCACATTTGACACAAACCTGCAGTCCTTACGCAACCTGACGCTGTCGTTCCAGTCCCTGACCCTGTACCCGGCAACACGCAACAATGGCGTTGCCATCATCACCCTCACCGGTTCCATGGCGTGGGCACTCAATGCCTCCCTGACCACCGAGACCCTTGCCATGAACCTGGTCCAGGCGAATCCGGCCGCCGGCAAGACCTACTGGTTCAAAAACTACGACCTGGTCACTTCCTACACCGGCAACGGCATCACCCAGACCATCAGCGGGCGCTACTACGACCACGACCATGGCTATGTGGACCTGACCACCCAGACACCGCTCTACACCGACCAAGGCGTCCAGTACCCTTCCCAGGGCACCCTGGACTTTACGGGCGAGGCCGGTCGGTGGGTCCGGCTGAACTTCCTGGCCAGCACCCTGCAGATTGAAGCGGATACCGACGGCAACAACATTGCCGACTGGCAGGTGGAGCGGCCGAACAACCCCACCCCACTGTACGGGCCGTACAGCATATCGGGAACAGTTACTGGAGGCACTTCAGGCCTTCAAGGGGTTACTGTAACCTTGGGAAGCACCGCAACAGTCTCTACGGATGCAACCGGCAATTATACTTTCTCCGGCCTTATGGATGGGACATACGTAATCACCCCAACCATGTCGGGATACACGTTTATGCCATCAAGTGTCGTCGTTACTGTTGCCGGCAGCAACGTATCGGGACAGATATTCACGGCGACCCGGACGCAATATACTTTCGAGAAGATGGTTGGTCCTACAATATGGACGAATCTTCAGAATACGATCGCCATCGACAGCCTTGAAAGGGTTTACGTTACGAGTGGGTCTACCATATATCGCGTCGATGCGAACGGACCTAGCATGTATCTGAATGGTGCAGCAATTGCCGCCGCCATCGGCGGAGGGGCAACCGCTTCTTCTCTAGACATTCCTAGCATTGATGTTGGACCTGATGACAAGCTGTATCTTCTAGATCACAATCACAAGAAAATCCTGGTATCCGACGGCCCGGGTAGTGTCCATGTGCATAGGGACCTCAGCGATATTTTTGGATTTCCGCGACTGATTGGCGTGTTGGACGCTGATAATATCCTTTTGATGAATCTGTACGATGGGTTGTGGACCGTTAAAAACTCGGGGAACTCCCTACTGTATGACCACACGCTTGTCCTTGGAGGAACCAACTGTGGAACCGAAAGCTTTTCTGTAAATTATGATGGCCACTTTGCGTATCTTCCCGGCTGTAATGGCTCTCCGATGGTTGGTGGTAAAGCAGACGGCACCGGCGTGGGCATCCTGTTAACTAATGGAATCGACGTGGGACTGTCCGGCTGGTGGAATTTTTCAGGAACTGGGCGGAGACCCACAGGCGGATACATCGTGAACATTGGAGGCGCCCGTCTGGCACATGTTTCTACAGCGGGTAACTATGAGCTTGTCCATACGCAACCGGAACTTGATGCACTTGGCCAAAGTATGGAAGGAAATAATGACGCCTTCTATTATAGTCAAGTCGCTGAGGGACCATCCGGCAACATCTACATTATCAGCCGTACGACGCTTTACGTTGCTAAGAAATCCCTATAACAAAAGAAATTGCTATTAAAAGCCAGGCGTGGGGTCAGTATGGGCTGCAAATAACATTGAAAATCAGCCTGGCCCCATATTTATGCATGCGTTTAAAATACGAAGGAGAAAACAGTGAAAAAAGGCTCCGTTTTTTTGGAAATGGCAGCAGCACTACTGGTACTAACCGGCACGGTCCATGCCGCAGGGAAGCCGTATATCGGCATTGCCGGCGGTCTTATTCTGCCCAGCGACAGCAACCTGGCCAATAGCGCGGGTGAGCCGGAGCGGGTATCGTACAAAGCCGGTTACACCATAAGTGGTGTTGTTGGCATCAGGACCGGGAGTGGCCTCAGGCCGGAAGCTGAACTCACCTACAAAGCCGTTGATATGGATCAGTTCAAATATTACAGCTTGTCGGCGCCGATCAAAGCAGATGAAGAGGTATTCGCCGCCATGGCCAATATTTTCTACGATATAAAAGTCAGCAGCCATGTATTCCCCTACCTTGGCGGAGGCATCGGCGTGGCCACATATCATATAGATCATGCACCCATTGTGGTTGTCGATAATGGATTCAGCCAAACACGCATTGTACCAAAAGACAATGACACGGTGCTCGCCTATCAGGCTGGGGCGGGTGTGAACGTGGAGATCAGCAGGCATGTGATGGTTGATCTTGGCTACCGGTATTTTGGTTTTGATTCTGATTTTGAGAGCCACAATCTGCAGGTGGGGATTAATTATCAGTTCTGATTGAGGTGGTGGAACTGATCATTAGTAAAGAATCAAAATTATAAAAGCATATGATGTTAGATGCTTGGTCAATTCTGAAAGAATCTAACATTAGATGCCAAGCAGCATCCAATATTATATACCAGCATCTAATATCATATACCGGCATATGGTATTGGATACCTGCCTAAGTAGGCGATTAACGAGTTGAACAAATATACCTATGAAATTAATTCAATGGCGCAACTGGGGGGGGATGGTGATAATTAATGATTTTGTCAAATGCATTGTAACTGCGTCATTTTACTTATTTATTTTTATGACGTTAGTATCTTGCACAGGTGGTGAATCACAGCCTTCGTCCCAGTCACAAGCCTTTTTGGTAAAGGACCTCAACCAAGGCCTTCCTGCAAATGCATCGTCGAATCCCGCTAATTTCATTAATATTAACGGGACACTTTACTTTTCAACAACTGGGCCAAACCGTCTCTGGAAAAGTGATGGGTCCGATAATGGCACCATAATAGTGAAGGAATTTACTGACGAAATTGGCGGTTCTTTATTTGAACAGTTTACTAATGTGAATGGAACTCTCTATTTTATCTTTGGTAGAACATCATGGGAATCAACTTCGACAAAAAAGGTCTGGAAAAGTGATGGCACTCCTGAAGGAACTGTTATGTTAAAGGCAAGCAATTCAGGCATCTATACGCGGCCTCAGAATCTAACTAGTCTGAACGGCAATCTTTATTTCACAGCTGATGACGGGGCGAATGGGTTCGTTTTTTGGAAAAGTAATGGAACCGATACGGGTACCGTTCAAATAAAAAATTTTCCACCTTCAGGAGGGATAAACCCTTATCTCGTAACTATTAATAATTTGGTACTATTAGCCGTTTCAGATGATGACCATGGGTACGAACTTTGGAAAAGCGATGGAACACCTTCCGGGACCGTTCTTCTAAAAGACATAAGGCCGGGTATCTTGGGATCTAACCCTAGAGACTTCACCGATGTTAACGGCACGATCTTTTTTACAGCTCGTGATGGTACGCACGGATACGAGCTTTGGAAAAGTGACGGAACAGGGACCGGTACCGTTATGGTGAAGGACATAAATCCAACCGGCGATTCATATCCTTGGAACTTTTGTTCGTTGAACGGCATACTATATTTTTCTGCAAATGACGGGGTTCATGGAGATGAATTCTGGCAGACCGATGGAACGGAAGCCGGAACAGTAAGGGCTACAACGGGTGTACTCGGCTCTTCAGCCATGTCTCCCACATATCCCGTAAAGATCAACGGTACCACCTATTTTTCTGCATACGATAGCGTTAATGGGAGGAAACTCTGGAAAAGTGATGGGACCGCATTGGGAACGGTTTTGGTGAATAACATTGCCGCTGGGTCTCTCGCCGATCCCAGCAACCTGACCAATGTTAATGGGACCCTTTTCTTTATTACAGACGATGGTATTGACAGTTATCAGCTCTGGAAGAGCGATGGAACCGCAGCCGTGACCGTCATGGTGACTAAAATGAATTCTGGAGCTTCCTTCCAGAATCTTGCCAATGTAAACGGGACTCTCTTTTTCTCTGTTGACGACGGTGTGCATGGACAGGAACTATGGGCATTTAATACAAATTAGTTGTGCAAGAGTAACAATCTTTTCACCGTAGGTCACTTGGAGGCGTTAATGGCAGCAGGAACTATAATTACAGTGCTTTCAAATATCCCATGGGACAAGGTAGTAGAAAATGCCCCTAAAGTTACTGATGCTGCGGTAAAACTATGGAATATGGTTGCCAATCGAAGGAAACAGGGTTCAGATGAAAGCAAGCAAGGCAAAGCTTCGCCTGATACGTTTCTGTCTGAATCAGATTTATTGAAAGCGAGAGTGCTGGCGCTAGAGGACGGCATCAAATGTCTGCAGGATCAAATGGAGGCCTCCTCGGAACTAATAAAGGCGCTCGCAGATCAGAATATTCAGCTAGTTCAAGGAATCGAGCTAAATAGAATAAATCTCGTTCGCTATGCGATAGCTACAGCTCTTGGCGGTGCAATCCTGCTAGGTGTAAATATCTACCTCTTGATTTGAAAGTGACTTCCAACGTGGTAGCCGCAAGAGCTGATTCGCTAACGCTCACAGCCCAGTGGCTAAAACGTTGGCGGGGAGAAGATGATGAAATTTATAAGTATTCTTGTCTTATTTGTTTGCTTTGTCCCTCTGCAGGCATCTGCTAATGATGGATTCGCGGCTGAGGGTGTCGGTGGAGTTACCATAGCTAAGACTAATAACATAGCAATCAAAAACGAAGTGCTCGATGTTTCATGCGATCTGATTCATGTGAGTTATGATTTTGTCAACGAATCAGACCACGATGAAGATGCCGTGATCATGTTCCCACTTCCTGATTATCCTGCGTCTTACCCCGATTCTGATTGTTATGCAGGAGAACCAGCGGATTTTACGATAACAGTTGACGACAAGCCGGTAAAATTTCGAACTGAAGTTCGTGCTCTGATGGGCAACATTGATTGGATAGACGACAAACGGAAGCTGACTCATGAGGTTGATGTAACCAACAAACTAAAAGCCGCTGGCTTGTCGGAAAAAGATATAGCTTATTTTCGGTTTAACACAGAGTACATCAAGGAAAAGAGTGGAGGTGAAGATCACTGGCAGTACCCTATCCCGAAGAGCAAAATCGAGAAACTGGTAATAGCTGGCCTTATGGGCGGGGGAGACATGGGAGACACGACTCCCGCATGGGAAAACCGAGTCACGTATGTCTGGAAGCAGCGTTTCCCTGCGAAAAAAGTTGTACATATTGAACACTCGTACCGGCCCTTCACTTCCGGTGGGTCCAACGCAGGTTATTCGGAATATTATGACGCGAAGAAAAATGAGTTCTGCCTTAGCAAAAAGAACATTAAGACCTTGAATCACCTCTATAAAAACAAAAAAAACTGGGATAGCTACAACAATGTCCCGGGCACGAACATCAAGTATATTCTGACTACGGCAAACAGCTGGAAAGACGGGATACGAGACTTCACCCTGCGCATCCATCCAAAATCCAAAAGCGAAGTTGTTTCAGCGTGCATCCCTGCCAAAATCACCAAAGTATCCGACGAACTGTACCTGGTACATATTGAGAATTTCCACCCTAAACAGGAACTCTCCGTATATTTTGGAAATGCATTGAGTTGCGATAGAGATACCAGCGGCGTGCCACCGAAAATCCAGTAATGGCCACAGCTCGGATCGATATGTTTCGCTCATCAGACAGGATTTCATCCTCCATCTCGCCACCAACACCCACCCCATTTCCGCACCGAGGTGTATAATGAAAAAAGTCCACCGTTGTGGCCAGCCAGCTGGTAGTGAGCACTACGCAGTCTTGGAACTTGAGGGACGTAGGGGCGAAGCAAGAGCTTTACCTGCTTCGCCCTTTTGCCACAGGGATCAAAGGCGGGCTAAGCAGATGAAACTTGCTTGGCCCCTACATAACAATAAAATATGGTCAATCAATAGCTTCCGAGCCCCTTATGAATTTCAAGATCGCCCTTGCAGCAGCACTTTTGTTACTCTTGACGGCCTTCTCCGCCTTCTGCACAGACCCCGTGCCAGCTCACCAGACAGACGCCCCGGATATCACCGTACCAGACACGGCGGCGTATTACGTGGAGATCAGTATCGGCCGCAATCTGCTGACGCTCTACGAGAGAAAGGGCGGCGAAAAGGTGTTGGTGGCGGAATATCCGGTGGGCACGGCGGTCAGGGGGCTCAAGACCTATCCCCTTGGGCTTGGCAAGGTGACCGGCATCTATTTCAAACCCTGGTGGTATCCCACGCCGTACTCCAGGCAGGTGTTCCGCGGGCGCGGGATCGGGTTGCCGGCAGCTGTTCCGCCCGGCCATCCCCTGAACTACATGGGGCCGTTCAAGATTGCTTTGTCGCACAGAACCAGCAAGGGTGCGATCTACCGGATACACGGCAACAACAACCCGCTGCGGGTCGGTCGCAGGGTGACGGGCGGCTGTTTTGTCATGGACAATAGTGATGGCCTGGCGCTGGCGCACAGGATCAGGGTGGGGACAGAGGTAAACATCGTGCCGTGAGGCGCAGGTTCTATGAAATGAAGTTCGCGGAAATTTTGCTAGCCAATCTCCTGCTCAGGCTCTCCCAGCCAAAGCCTTAACTCCCTCCGCACCGCTTTATCGACATAGGAAAAAATTCGTTGCACGCTGTTGTGGGAAACCGCGCGGGAGTGCCCGACCACCTTGGTCAACTCAAACCCCAGTTGGTCCTGGACTGCGTAAAAGGCTTGATAGAGGGAGGCGTTGGCCAACGGCTGCCCCGAGCGGCCGGCAACAAAGTTCTTTGCCTCCAGGCCAGCCCTTCTTCCAAGCAGCCCAACAACACACTGGGAATCGGTGTAGAGTTGCAGGTTGCGGGGAGCGGAACCGTTGAATTCCATCCGACACTCTTCCAGTGCCCATAAAACCGTCTGGACTTCAAGCTTGGTTGATGACGTATCGGAAACCCTCATGAACCGCAAGAGCGCCAAGATTTCGTCTCGCTCGATTGCGTCCGGCGCGCTGTGCAGCAAAGAGGCGGGAACCAGCAGACAGGCGCCAACGCCGAGCCTGCGCTGGGGATTCAGGCTCACGTCGGTGAAAAGGGCAAGGCTGTTCATGGGAGGATCAGTCAATCCGGCTGGGACTCTGTTGCTTCCGGGGTATCCTGTTGCGGTTCCTCCAGGCTGACCCGCCCGAGCTTGCCGGCCCGCAGCTCCCGCAAAAAGGCCTCGGCGGCCCGGTGCAGATCGACCACCCCGCCGCTGGCCAGGCAGCCAAGGCAGCGGCCGATGGCCTCGATCAGGGCAGTTGGGCTGTCAGGCAGTTCTATGAGCTTGTAGCGGTTCTTAATCAGTTCCGGATAGCGCTGCATCATGTATTCGGCGGCAAACAGGCCGACGTTGGTGTAGTCGAGGGCGCTGGCACCGATGGCGCCGCTGGTTGCCAGGCGATAGGCCCCCACCTGGTCGTCCATGTTGGGCCAGAGCAGGCCCGGCGTATCAAAGAGGACAATGCCGTTGTGCAGGTCGATCTGCTGGGCGCAGGTGGTTATGGCCGGCTTGTCGCCGACCTTGGCCATGCTTTTGCCCGCCAGGGTATTGATCAGCGTGGACTTGCCGACGTTGGGGATGCCGAACACCATGGCGCGTACCGGAAAGCCGGGCCGGCCCCGGTTCGGCGCCAAAAGCCGGCAAAGCTTGATCAACTGCTTGGTTTCGGCGTGCTGCTTGGCCGACATGGGCAACGCGCGCACGCCTGATGCGGTTTCAAAATAACGGACCCAGGCCTTGGTGACTGCCGGATCGGCCAGGTCGTTCTTGTTCAAGAGCTTGATGCAGGGCTTGTTCCGGCGCATCTCCTCCAGTTGGTGATTGGAGCTGGAGGCGGGCAGGCGGGCATCGAGAACCTCGATGATCACGTCGATCTTGCGGATAGACTCGGCCATCTGTTCCTGGGCCTTGCCCATGTGTCCTGGATACCATCTTATCGTCATGTAGGTGTTTTCTCCATGTTTGGTTGACTCTTGCAAGCAATGCGACTGCATGTGCAACGGGTTCAAGATTAGTCAGGATTTGTAACTGATCACAAAAAAAAATCATTTACTTTAACAGTGCTGAAGGGGACCCATGGCGCCTAAAGGGATGACGGCAAAATCAAAACAGTCTTCGGGTTCAAACAACAATTGAATTTTATGGTCTTTTAAAGGATGTTATCCCCTTTATCCGCTTTATCCCTGTAAAAATTCCTTTAGGTTTTAACGTCTCAGATTTCTCAGATTGTGCTGATCTTGCGTTGGGTTATGTCCGTGTTGCTCCCGCGGGTGCCCAGGAATTTACCGGTGTCGTCGAATACCGGTTGGCAGAAGTGCTGAATCCGGCGGATATCGCCCTGATGATGGACGATGCGGAACTCCAGTTCGTTGACCCCCAGCTTCCAAGTGCTGTCATGCCTGTGCTCTTCAAATGATTCACGATCATCGGCACAAACGATCCGCGGCAGCAGGCCCGGGTCAGCATAGAATTCCTCGGCGGTGTGGCCAGTAATACGCTGACAGGATGGCGAACTGTACAAGAAATACCCTTCCGGGCTCAACCAGAATTCCCAGTTGTAGGTATTGTCGGCAATCGCCTGGTACTTTGATACGGAAGACGTCAACTCCAACACCGTACCATGCATTTTTCCCATTTTGTATAGCAGGAAAGCAATCAGCACAACCACAACGGCCAGCAAACCGGCCGTTCCCCAGGCCACCGACCGCGAGACCGGGAAAAAGGCGGACGGTTCGTTGATGAAGAGGCTCCCTTGCGGCAAGGCAGACGGATCGATTTTGAAGTGCTCGATCTGCCGGTAATCGAACATGTAGCGCTTGGGGCCGCCCATGATAACCGGCAGGTTTTCGACCTTTTCACCATGCATGATGAGAACGGCCATCCTGGCGGCGGTTTCGCCCTGGCCGTAACCGCTGGTCAGCATCCCCCCCACGATCCCGGAACCAAGATACCGGTCACTGACACCATAGATGGGAACACGGCATTCCCTGGCCAGCAGGGATAGGGCTTGATCATCTTCAAAAGTGGCGCCACTCTTGTCAACGGAGAAGCGGCTGTACAGGACCAGGCTGTCCTGACCCAGTTTGCGCACGGATTCCAGGAGTTCGGGCATAGCCAGGTCATCCAGGAAAACGAACGCCACCCTGTTGCGGTAGCCGGGGATTACCCTGGTAATTTCATCGCGCCTGACAAGCCCGATGGGGCTTGTGTCATTGATCACGGCAATGCGCTGGGTATCCGGGTGGAGCTTCAAAGCAAGGTCGATGGTCGCCTTGATGTCAACCTTTTCAATGACGCCGGTAAAGAGCTTTTCGTTGCGCAGAAGGGACGGCTCTAGCCCCTCGACACCACAGAAAACCACCGGGGTTCCGGGAAAAAGGTCGTCACGATAAGTTTTGATGAATTCAAAGGCCCCATTGCCTGTGGTGATGATGGCATCAAAGTGCACCTGGGCGAATCTGTGTCTGTATCGGTCGCGAAGCAGTTGTAATTCATATGGGTCCGGCGCTCGGCCGACATCCAGGTATTCGTGCCGCACCTTGACCGTATCCCCCTCGCCTTGCAGGTCCGATGCGATCCCGCGCGTCACGTCATCCGTCCGCTTGGAGCACGGAAGATGGGAGTGTATAACAAGAAGCTGCTTTACCTGGGCCGCTGGGCTTGCAACCGGCATAACGAACATGGCTGCAACAACTAACGCGAAAAGAACCGAAAACAGGCCGTATTTTCGGCCCGTTTGTCCAAGCAAATTATCCAAATCCTGCACAAACCACCCCTTCGCTAACGCACCTGTTTATGAGTAACTGGGCCAAGCCTGCCACGAAACAAGGTCATTCTAAGTATTCCGGGCTTGGCCATGAGATTCATTCAAGATGTTACATTACCAGATAATCGGCCGAGTTGCCATCTTGAAACTAGTGGCTAAACACCGTATACCCCCATAAATGAAAGCGGATTTGGGCCGGGAAGCCGAAAAGTTCTTGACAGCAAATGCGCGCTTCTCTAGTATGGATTCTTCGCGGGCCTATAGCTCAGTTGGCTAGAGCCACCGGCTCATAACCGGTTGGTCCCAGGTTCGAGTCCTGGTGGGCCCACCATTTCATAACAAGGAAGAATACGCCGGATGCCGGCAATATTGCGATTGGGGCGACCCGAAATAATAATCCCACGAGAGTGCACACCACAAGGTTGCACTCTTTTTGTTTTTACCGGATGAAAAAGACTAAACTGTCGGAAATAGTTGGTATCATTAACAAAATAGCGCCGCCCGACCTGGCCGAAAGCTGGGACAACTCGGGGCTTCAGCTAGGCGACCCAAATGCCGAAATCTCCCGCATCATGGTTGCCCTGGACCCTGCCCCGGCCGTTATCGATGCCGCCCTCGCCTCCTCCTGCCAGCTTCTCGTAACCCATCACCCCCTGATCTTCACCCCCCAAAAGAACATCTCGACATCAACCCCGCAAGGCAGGCTGATCCATGCCGCAATCAGCGGCGGACTGGCGATAATCAGCATGCACACCAGCTACGATATGGCGGATAACGGCTTGAACGACCTGCTCTCGGAAAGGCTCGGGCTTATCGACTGCATGCCGCTCAGGGCCGTGGCCCGGCAGGAGTTGGTCAAACTGGTGGCCTTCGTTCCCGGAGACCACCTGGAGCGGGTGAGAACGGCCCTGTTTCCGGCCGCAGAATCCCTGGGCGCCTATCGGGACTGTTCCTTTGCCGCTGGCGGCGAGGGAACCTTCACCCCCCTGGATGGAGCAGCCCCGTTCATCGGCACGATCGGCACACTGGAACGGGTGCAGGAGCAACGCCTGGAGATGCTGTTCAGGCGCGCCAACGTGGCGCGGGCCATCAAGACGCTGCTGGCCGTCCACCCTTATCAGGAGCCGGCCTTTGACATCTACCCCTTGCTCAACGAAGGCAACAAACTGGGACTGGGCAGGGTCGGCCTCCTGGCAAGCCCCCTCGTGCTGGAGGATTACGCTTCCAAGGTCGGAGAGCGGCTGCACGCGCCTGCCCTGCGCTACGTCGGCAAACCCGCCGCCATAATCAAGAAGGTGGCGCTGTGCAGCGGCAGCGGTGCTTCGCTGCTGCGGGACGCCCTCCGGGCCGGCGCTGACTGCCTGGTGACCGGCGATGTCAAATACCACGAGGCACGGGATGCTGAAGACCTGGGCATCGCCCTGATCGACGCGGGCCACTTTCCAACCGAGCATATCATGGTGGCCGCAGTCAGCCGGCAGTTGCAGCAGATGATCACCAAGGCCGGATTTGCCGGGTGCGAGGTGCTGCCGTGCCTTGCGGAATCGGATCCATTCAAATTTATCAGGATCAACGAAGCATTGACTTCATAACAAAAGATCTACAACCAGGAGGAAGCAGATTTGAAAAAGAGACTAGAGTTGCTGGAACAACTGCAAGAGATCGATCTTCAGCTTGACTCGCTGAAAAACAGCCAGAACGCATTGCAGAGCGAAATCAACGGGATCGATCATGAGCTGGACGCCAGCCGTGAAGAGCTGGCCGGCCTGGAGACGCGCGTCTCTCAACTGATGCAGGAAAAAGGTGATCTGGAAGGTTCCCTGGCTACCGAGCAGGAAAACATCCGCCGCTCAGAGTCTCACATGAAGGAAATCAAGACCAACAAGGAATTCCAGGCAATCGGTCGTGAGATTTCCGCGGCGCGCAAGCTGACCACCGAACTGGAGGAGCAAGTCCTGCAGCGGCTCGGCCAAATCGAGGAGCTAAACGCTGAAACTGCCACCAAGTCTGCCAACCTGGCCGAACTGGAGAAGAACGTAGTGCAACGGCGCGAGGAAAAGCTGACCGAGATTGCGACCATCCAGCAGGACATCGATGCCGATCTGGTCCAGCGTGAAGAAATCACCACCACGCTGCCCGCCAGCCTGATCAAACGCTACAACAACCTGCGGGAGCAACGACGCGGCCAGGCTGTCGCCTTTGCCCGCGACGGCTACTGCTTGGGCTGCAACATGAACCTGCCCCCACAGCTTTACAACAGCCTCTTCAAGGGAGACGACATGATCAGCTGCCCCCATTGCCAACGGGTCCTGATCCTGAAACAGCAGTCGCAGGGATAGAAACAGGTTATTCGGCACAGCAGAAGGCTCCAGGTGCAAGGCTTGCACAATCTGAGGAATGAGGCGCAGTGACGAAGGTAAGCGCAACGCCGCAGATAGACCTTATGCGCAGCCGAACGGTTTGGCTGAAGCAGGACAGATGGCCGCTCTTCCTTTCGGAAGGGAGGAAAGTCCGGGCTCCACAGGGAATGACGCTGGATAACGTCCAGCGGGGGTGACCCCAGGGACAGTGCCACAGAGAGAAGTCCGCCTGCCCAGGCAGGTAAGGGTGAAAGGGTGAGGTAAGAGCTCACCGGGTCCGTCGGTGACGGCGGATGCCAGGTAAACCCCGTCAGGAGCAAGACCTAATAGGGAGGCGTTAAGGGTGTCCCGCCCGTGCCTTCGGGTTGGTCGCTCGAGGCTGTCGGTAACGGCAGACCCAGATGAATGGCCATCGTCCGGCAAGGGGTAACCCGAGCCGGAAACAGAACCCGGCTTACGGACTGCTTCAGCCAATTTTTTCATAGGTTAACATGGACGACCGTACTACATGGGCGAATGCCGTCACGGCTGCCGACAAACTGCACACACATCTGGCCGTTGAGGCCAGGGCCAAGCTTGATGAGCTGATCGACCGGATCATGAGACTCAAGGAGGAATTGCTCGAACGGACTCTCTCGGCTGGCGGCGCCGCCATCTGCCACTCGTGCGGCGGCCAGTGCTGTCTGAACGGCAAGTACCACTTCAGTGTGCTGGATCTGCTGGCCTACCGGAAAGCAGCCGTCGCACCGGTTGTGCCAAATTTCGGTTCAAATCCGGCCTGCCCTTATTCAGGGGAGGCTGGTTGCCTCATGCCTCCAGGGTTCAGGCCGATGACCTGCGTAGTTTTCAATTGCGAGCTGATCGAAGACCGGATGACTTCTGCCGACCTACAGGAACTCTACGAATGCGAGCGACTGCTGCGCAGGGCCATTGCCGATGCCAGCCAGATCGCCGGCCAACGCCTCGACCGGGCGCTTCTGCTCAGTTGCTGCAGTTGATCGAGGCGGAACATTCTACAGAAACAAATCTATTTGCAGGCTGCAGCCAGGTGTAACCAAATTTCAAAACCGTGAGGATGCACCATGTATAGCGTCAACGAAGTAGTTCTCGTCAATGTGGACAACAAGCCGGGCTTTTATGCCCGCATAGAGGAGATCAGTCCCGATATCAAGCCGGGCTGGTGGCAGGTGCGCCTGCTGGTCTTTACCTTTCCCCTGCAGGTCTTTACCTGGATCCTGGACGAATTTCAGCTGGAAGGCGCGGAGTTCACCATGGGGGGTACTCCTATCCGCATGGACCCGGTGGTCTCTCCTCTTGTCGAGGAACGTCTCCGCCAGGAACAGGAGCAGAAGGAGCAGCTTGAACGTCAACGAGCGGCCAATGGCAATTCAAAGGTGGTTTCGCTGCTGGATCGCCGCAAGAAATAGGCTGCCCCTGCCCCAGGCTTGCCAAAACCTCCCCCGGAAACGGGGGAGGTTTTTTTGTGAAACTCATTGGCAATTACATGTTTTGTCTTGACACCCCCCCTGGCCACCGCTATATTTTTCAGCAAAGTGGTAAAAAGTGGAATTGAGTGGTAATTAATGGAAGGGGCAACATGTTCGGGGGGGAGAACTTAAGCACAATCGATGGCAAGGGAAGGACCAGCATTCCGGCCAAGTTCCGGGAAACGCTGGCAGATCTCTTTGGCGATGAACGATTTGTCATCACCAAGGCCACCCCGGTTGATTTCGGCGACGGCACCTATGGCCGCGGCCTCTCCTTCTATCCACTCAGTGAGTGGCGCGAACTCGAAAAAAAGATCCTGGCCAATGACGGGGGCTTCACCTCGGTCCAGCTCAACAGCATCAAACGCCAGGTACTGGCTCCGGCAGTCGAATGTGGCTCGGACAAGCTCGGGCGGGTATTGATCCCCCCGGCACTGCGTGCCCACGCCAATCTGGAACGGGATATCTGGTTTGTCGGCATGGGCAAACGCTTCGATGTCTGGAGCAAAGAAGGCTATGGCAGGATCAATGCCCAGGATGAGAAAAATTTCCCGCAAGAATCAGAAGCGCTGGCCGCGCTGGGGATCTGAGTGGCCGAGTTCCGTCATACGTCGGTATTGCCCGATGAGGTCATCCGCTTTCTTGCTCCAAAGGCCGGAGGCATCTACCTGGACGGCACCCTGGGGGGTGGCGGCCACGCAAGTCTGATCGCGGAACTTTGCACCCCCGGCAACGGCACCCTGATCGGCATTGACCAGGATCAGGAGGCTTTACGGGCAGCCAGGGAGCGGTTGTCCGGATACGGAAGCAACGTCGTGCTGGTTCACGGCAATTTTTCCGAATTGGCGCAGTACCTTGAGGCGCTTGAGATCACGGCACTGGATGGCTTTATCCTCGACCTGGGGGTGTCGTCACACCAGCTGGACAGCGCGCAACGAGGGTTCAGCTTCCAGCAGGACGCACCGCTGGATATGCGCATGGATAACAGCCAGGGGGAAACGGCGGCTGACCTGGTGAACAATCTGTCGGAACAGGCCCTGGAAAGAATCATCAAGGATTATGGCGAAGAGCGGTGGGCCAGGCGGATTGCCGCCTTTATCGTCAAGGCGCGCTCGGAGTCGCCCGTCGATAGCACGCTGCAACTGGTCGATATCATCAAAGGGGCCATCCCCAAGGCAAAATGGGAAGAGCGGCTGCACCCGGCCACCCGCACCTTCCAGGCGCTACGGATTGCCGTCAACCATGAGCTGGAAAGTCTCGAAAAGGGTCTGAGAGACGCCATCGAACGCCTCGCGCCAAGCGGCCGGGGCGTGGTCATATCGTTTCACTCGCTGGAGGACCGCATTGTGAAGCACATCTTCCGCGAGTATGCCACCGGGTGCACCTGCCCCCGCCACATCCCGGTATGCGTCTGCGGCAAGCAGCCGCGGGTGAGGATTCTGACCGGAAAGCCGGTTATGGCGTTAGACAATGAAAACAGCATGAACCCGCGGGCGCGCAGTGCCAAACTGCGGGCAATAGAAAAACTGTAAGGAGGTATATAATGGCTCAGGCAAGGGCGGATTACGGCAAAGTCGTTGCTCCGCGCCCATTCGGCGGGATAGAAGCAGCGCCCCACAGACTCGATATTTTCAAATACCTCATGATCTGCATGATCCTGTTCACCGTTGTCTCGGTATTCCATGTCTGGTCGCGCTGCAACTTGATCGATCTCAACCTGCGGATAGCTGAAGCGACTCGCCAGATGAAAGACGCCGAGGAGGAACAGAAGCGGCTTAAGCTGGAAATAGCTTCCCTGAAGGCACCGGCACGCATCGAAATGATTGCCAAGGACGAATTGGACATGGCATTGCCGACCGAACAACAGGTAATCCTCGTCAAATGAAGGATGAACGGGAAAAATGGGCCCGTGTCCGGATCGTCATGATCGGGACGCTTTTTGGCCTGTTGTTCCTGGGCGTCATCGGGCGGGCATTTTATCTCCAGATCCTCCAGCACGAGGAGATGATCAAGAAGGCGGAAAAACAGCACCAGCGCATCATCCCCCTGACCCCGGCACGGGGTGCCATCATGGATCGCAATGGCACACCCCTGGCTGTTTCGCTGGAAATGGACTCCTGTTACGCCGAACCGCGTAACATCCAGGATATTAACGGCACCGCCCAGGTCCTGGCACCGTTTTTGGGCATATCCAAACGGGATATCCTCCACAAGTTTTCCACCAACAGGAACTTCGTCTGGCTCGAAAGGCGACTGGCGCCGGACCTAGCCGCACGCATCAAGAATCTGAAACTGCACGGCATCGGTTTTTCCCCGGAATCAAAGCGTTTTTATCCCAATGTGGAGGTGGCGGCAAATGTCGTCGGCTTCACCGGCCTCGATCCCAACGGCCTTGAAGGCATTGAGCTCAAATACGACTCCGTCATCCTGGGCAACACCGGTTACCTGGTGACCGAACGGGACGCGCTGGGCCGCAACATCGCCATCGATGACGCCTTGGTAAAAAAATCCGAACCGGGCAAGAACATCATTCTTACCCTGGACAAGAATATCCAGTATATCGCCGAGAAAGAACTGGCCAAGGCGGTCACCGAAAGCGGCGCCAAGAACGGCATGGCCCTGGTGATGGAGCCTAATACCGGCAAGGTGCTGGCCATGGCCAATTATCCATCCTTCAACCCCAACTCATTTTCCCATTACACACAGGCCCTGCTGCGCAATCGTGTCGTGGCCGACAGCTTCGAGCCTGGCTCGACCTTCAAGGTCTTCCTGGTCTCCGCCGCCCTTGAAGAAAAGATCGTCAGACCAACGGATGTTTTCAACTGCGAGAATGGCCGCTATACCATCGCCGACCGAACCATCCACGACACCCACAGCTATTCCCGCATCTCCGTTGCCGACATTCTCAAATACTCCAGCAACATCGGTGCGGCGAAAATCGGCGCCAGGTTGGGAGACGAGCGCCTGTTCCGTTATCTGCGGAACTTCGGTTTTGGTGAAAGGACCGGCATAGACCTGCCCGGTGAATCACCCGGCAATCTGCGCGACAAACGTCGTTGGTACGGGGTAGATCTGGCTACCATCTCGTTCGGCCAGGGGGTTTCTGCTTCGGCCATTCAATTGGCAACCGCAATATCCGCCGTGGCCAATGGCGGCATCCTGATGAAGCCGTACATTGTCGAGCGCATCGTGGATGACAAGGGGCAGGAAGTCCAAAAATTCGACCCCCAGGTAATACGGCGCGTCATCGGTGAGGACACCGCCAGAAAGGTGACCAAAATGATGGAAGGGGTCACCACCAATGGCGGCACTGGCCTCAATGCCGCACTGGAAGGCTATCGGGTGGCCGGCAAGACCGGCACCGCCCAGAAGGTTGATCCGGTTACACACGGTTACTCCGCCACCAAACGCACCGCATCGTTCATAGGATTCATCCCGGCCGACAACCCCAAGTTGACCATCTTTGTAGTTATCGACGAGCCCAAGACCAGCCCCTATGGCGGTGTGGTCGCGGCGCCCGCTTTCCGGGAAATTGCCCTGAAGACACTCTGCTATCTGAAACTTCCGCCCCAAGGCGACAGCAGCAAGACCCCCAAAGTGGTCGAAGCCAAGACCACCACGCCTCCCCAGCAGGATGACATGTCCGAAGGCGCCTCGCTGGACAACATGACAGAAGGCGAGGTCATGCCCAATTTCCAGGGCATGAGCATGCGGCGGGTGCTGCAGGTGATGGAGAAGCGAAGCCTCAATATCAGGTTGATGGGCAGCGGCCGGGCCCTGGAGCAGAATCCTCCTCCCGGGCAGAAGATCAGGGGGACGGACGAGGTCTGGATCAAATTCACACCTTCCGCATGACTTTCACAACCTGCCCGGCTAGCGGCAGGTTGTGTCTTTTTCAGGAGAGAGCATGAAACTCGCACAACTGCTTGGCCCGATCACCGGCATTGAACTACACGGCGACAGCGCGACGGAAATAACCGCCCTAACTTGCGATTCGCGCCAGGTGGGCCCCGGCACGCTCTTCTTTGCCCTGCACGGCGCCACCACCGACGGCCACCGTTTCATCGGCGCGGCAATCGACGCCGGTGCCGGCGCGGTGGTGCTCGAAGATGCCGATTTTGCCCCATCAGGGATCCCCTGGGTCAAGGTGGCTGACTCCCGCTCAGCCATGGCCCGCATGGCGGCCCTGTTTTACGGCGATCCCACGGCCAGACTCCCGTTGATAGGCATCACCGGCACCAACGGCAAGACCACCACCACCTACCTGATCGAGGCCATCCTTGTCGCAGCCGGGCTGCCGGCAGCGGTGTTGGGCACCATCAGCTACCGCTTCGGCTCTACCGCCATCGCCGCTTCCCACACCACCCCGGAATCCACCGAGCTGCAGGCTGCCTTACGGCAGTTGGCCGATGCCGGCGCCATGGCCTTTGCGATGGAGGTATCCTCCCACGCCCTGGAGCAGAAGCGGGTAGATGGCTGCCACTTCGATGTGGGTATCTTCAGCAACCTGACCCGCGATCATCTGGATTACCACGGCACCATGGAAAACTATCTGGAATCAAAGATGCGCCTCTTTTCCGAGTTGCTGCGCCCCACAACCGACAAGCCCCGACGCTGCGCAGCAATAAATATGGATGACGACTACGGCGCCATCATTGCCGAACATGCCGCCTGCCCGGTACTTACCTACGGCGTCCGTTACCAAGGGGATGTCCGGGCAGTCAATGTCCGTTTCTCGGTTGACGGCATCTCGGCCACGCTGGTTACGCCCAAGGGTGAGATCGCCATAAAATCCGCCTTGCTGGGCCGGTTCAACCTTTCCAACATCCTGGCGGCTGCCACGGCCGGTGTCGCCCTTGATCTGCCGCTCGCGGCCATCAAGGCCGGTATCGAGGGGCACACCGTCGTCCCGGGCCGTCTGGAGCGGGTGGAAAACGACCGGGGCATCACCGTACTGGTGGATTACGCCCACACCGGTGACGCCCTGGAGAATGTCCTGGCCACGCTGAAGGAGCTGGCAACAGGGCGCATTATCACCGTATTCGGCTGCGGCGGCGACCGGGACCCTGGCAAGCGGCCCATTATGGGCCGGATCGCGGCAGGCATGAGCGACTTGGCCATCGCCACCTCGGACAATCCCAGAACCGAAGATCCGTTCCGGATTCTGGAGCAGATCAGGGCCGGTATCCTCACCCCCCCGCCGGAGCGCACCGAGAGCGGAGATGCCATTGATATCCATGAATACTCCGTCACCGATCTTGCCAACGGCTTCACTGACAAGGGTTTCGTGATGCTGGAGAATCGTCACGAAGCCATCAAACTGGCGATCAGCCTGGCCAGGCCGGGCGACATTGTGTTGTTGGCCGGCAAAGGGCATGAGGACTATCAGATCATCGGCCGCACCAAACACCACTTCGACGACCGCGAAGAGGCGGCAGCCGCCTTTGGAAAGTCGGCTCCCTAGATGTTCACTATTGCCGAGATAGCCGCCGCCACCGGCGGCAGGATAATTGGGCCGGAAACCGGCCTGGTGACCGGCGTAGCCACCGACTCCCGTGCCGTTACGCAAGGCCAGCTGTTCGTGCCACTCAGAGGCGAGCGTTTTGATGGGCACGATTTCATCGCAAAAGTCGTTGCCAACGGAATCGGGGTCGTGCTTGCCGACGAGGCCTGGCTGGCAGCGCATGAAGCTCTTCCCGCTCCCGACATATCCATCATTGTTGTTGCCGACACCTTACAAGCCCTGGGCGACCTGGCAACTGCTTATCGGGACCGGTTTCCCATTCCCGTGATCGGTGTGACCGGCAGCAACGGGAAAACAACCACCAAGGAGATGCTGGCCGCCATACTGGAGCAGACCGGGCCGGGGCTGAAGACTGAAGGCAATCTCAACAATCTGATCGGCCTGCCGCTGATGCTGTTCAGGCTGAACAAGGATCATGGCTGGGCGGTTCTGGAAATGGGCATGAGCGAGCCGGGCGAGATCGACCGCTTGGCCAGGATCGCCTCTCCCCAGGTGGGCATAGTGTTGAATGCCTTTCCGGCCCACCTGGAAAGCATGCAGAGCGTGGAAAATGTGGCCCGGGCCAAAGGTGAACTGTTGCTATGTCTTCCCTCCAAAGGGTGGGCGGTGTACAATGCGGACGATCCGCTCATAGCCGGCCTGCCGTCGCCCGCCGGAACAAAGCGCCTGGCATTCGGGCTAGGCAATGCGGATGTCCGTGCCAAAAGGATCGAGTCCAAGGGTATTGCCGGCCAATGCTTCGACCTGGAGCTGCCTGATGGAAACACGACGATTCAGCTGCAGGCCTATGGCCGCCATAACGTCTACAACGCCCTGGCCGCGGCGGCTGCGGCACACGCCATGGGTCTCGGCCAGGACAGCATCCGCAACGGGCTGGAGGCGTTTCGCCCCTATGACAAACGCTTCCGCCTGGAGCAGGCGGGTGGGTTGGTGCTGATCGACGACAGCTACAATGCCAACCCGGCCTCCATGGAGGCGGCCCTGACCACGCTCGGCGAACTCAAGGGAGACAAGCGGGCCTTTGTCGCCTTGGGGGATATGCTGGAACTTGGCGGCGACGAGGAGGAACTGCACCGCCAACTCGGTATCCTGGCCGCCCAAGTGGCGAACCGCCTCTATCTGTGCGGCGAACTGACTGCCAATACCGCCGCCGGGGCACTATCAGCCGGAATGTCGCCAGACGCGATCATCAGGACCGATAGCTATCAGGAAATCGTCAACGACGTCCTCGCCCGGGCCAAAGAGGGCGATTTTGTGCTGGTCAAGGGGTCGCGCGGGATGCGCATGGAAAAAGTGGCAGACGGGATCCGGGGAAAGGTTTCGTAGGGGCAGCCCAATGTGGCCGCCCTGTTGAAACGGCATTGCCGGTAAAAACGGCACCAAGGGCAACCACCTGGGATTGCCCTACATTAATCGGGGAAACATGAATGCTTTATAACATCTTTTATCCACTGGCTGCCAACGTCAAACTATTCAACATTTTCCGTTATCTGACGTTTCGCACCATCTACGCCATGATCACCGCCCTGATCGTCTGCTTCATCCTGGGGCCATGGATCATCCGCAAACTGGAGAGCCTGCAGGCCCGCCAGGTCATCCGCACCGACGGCCCGGAATCCCATCTCCAGAAACAGGGTACGCCGACCATGGGCGGGGTCATGATCCTGTCGGCCATCATCATCCCCACCCTGCTGTGGGCAGATCTCTCCAATCAGTATATCTGGATCGCGCTCTTCATCACCATCGGCTACGGTGTGATCGGTTTTGTTGATGATTACAAGAAGGTGGTGGAAAAAAACCCGAAAGGGCTCTCGGCCCGCCAGAAGATGTTCTGGCAGATGCTGCTGGCCGGGGCCGTGGCACTGTTCCTGTTCTTTAAGCCAGGCTTCAACGAAGAGCTCTATTTCCCCTTCTTCAAAAATTTCCACCCCGACCTCTGGATCTGGTACATACCATTCGTGACCCTGGTGATCGTAGGCGCCAGCAATGCCGTCAACCTGACCGACGGATTGGATGGCCTGGCGATCGGACCCGTGGTGATCAATGCCGCAACCTACATGCTCTTTGCCTATGTTGCCGGGCACGCCACCCTGTCGGCCTACCTGCAGATCCCGCGCGTCCCGGGGGCCGGAGAACTGGCTGTAATGTGCGGGGCAATGGTCGGAGCCGGCCTGGGGTTTCTCTGGTACAACTCCTACCCGGCCGAGGTTTTCATGGGTGATGTCGGTTCGCTTTCCCTGGGCGGCACGCTGGGCACCATTGCCGTTCTGACCAAGCAGGAGATCCTGCTGGTCATCGTGGGCGGGGTGTTCGTGGTCGAGGCACTTTCGGTCATCTTCCAGGTGGGCTCTTACAAGTACCGCGGCAAACGCATCTTTCGCATGGCGCCATTGCATCATCACTTCGAGTTGGGCGGCTGGTCGGAGAACAAAATTGTAACGGTGTTCTGCCTGATCACGACGGTTCTCTGTGTCTTGGCGATAACTGTCTTATGAAAAGAAAGGGCTCGCGATGAAAAAAAAAGAAAATCAGAAGATCCTGATCGCGGGGCTGGGCCGATCCGGCATGGCCGCCGCCCGTCTTCTGTCTGCGCAGGATGCAGCAGTATACGGGTATGACGCAAAAG